>Ga0307928_10000078_pt1 | contig 54728 bp, 67 predicted proteins | sample AceLakmetagen232_FD_201815 | JGI IMG/M metagenome (GOLD analysis project Ga0307928, IMG submission 201815) | Saline water microbial communities from Ace Lake, Antarctica - #232 | ecosystem: Environmental > Aquatic > Non-marine Saline and Alkaline > Saline | place: Antarctica: Ace Lake...
TGCTTGATGTTGCGACGGCTGGCCGGTCGCTACTCCGGCCCTGAATGGTATTCCTATCGCGTACGCTTACGCACACGGCGCTTATTCCCATCCTCCCGGAGTTAACCGGGTACGTGTTCGCTCTCACGCCGCAGCCGCCATCATATTCCATCCGATCTCAACCCACATAACCGCGATGATCGCGCCGATGAGTAGCCCCGCGATCAGCCAGCCCATTATTTCTCCTCTGTGATGATCCCCGCGATCAGCCAACAAGCTATGATCACTAGCAGGATGATTATCATCAGCTCTCATCCCATACTTCATCTAGGTCTTCCATTATCACCCTAGCATCTTCGTCGAGCAGAGTGTGGGATGCCTTTACTAGCATCGTGACAGCCCCGCGTAGTGCATCCAGCTTGCGGTTGATCGCCTGCACAAAAGGCAGCTCCACTTCCTCTATTGTCTCGTTTGTTCCTCTCAGCTTGTCATTATCCATTCTCTTCACCTCCCTTGTTTCATTAGATTGGGCCATCATGTCGGCAAGCGCTGCCTTGAACTCTTCATCCTCATCTTTATCGTCTCTTGCTATTCGTAGCCTTGCCTCAATGGCTGCGATCTTACCAGCTAGCACCTGTCGCTCTCCCCAGCGGATGTATTTGGTCTCCTTGTCGCATAGAACAAGCTCCTGATATTTGGCCTTTAGCTTCGCAAGCTTGATTCGTCTCTTTTCCTCTCTCTTCATTCTCTTCTCCTTTGCTAGCTAGATCGATTGAGAGCGTCTGTGGTAGAGTTATCCGGGTCGGCCCTGGTCGGTATAGGGGCTCAAGTTGCCTAATCCGCTGCTTCGGCCATTATGCCAAGAGCAGTGACTGGATATTTTTCTTGCAAGCGCGCGAGCATCGCCCGCTCATCAGCTTCCTCGCTCGCAGCTTTCTCCTTTAGCAGCTTTTCATGTCCTGCCTTCCATTGCCGCCACCCTTTCTCCTTCGCTTCCCTATTTAGTTTCTCCCAGTCTTCAGACCATAGGCAGGCGATGGGAATCCATGCCTGTTCATTTTCGCTATCCTGAGTGTAATCCAGTATCAATTTTTCGGCGTTGATCCGTTCCTCTTCCCATACTTCATAGACCTCATTGCTTGTCTGCCAGTCAGGTATAATAATCGCCAGTATGTGTTCGGCCCATGCATTGATGGCTGCCCCATTCTCGATATGCTGCTGGTATTCCTCTTTGTTACTAAATGGTGGTTTCATCTCAATCTTCCTCCTTGCCCATTGTCCTTCTCTTCATATGCTTTGATAATCGTTACCAGTGCGTCGAACTCATCGCCCTCGGGAGTGGATGGCTTCGCATTAAGCAGTCTATCTATCCTGGCGAGGGCTGCTTCATATTGGGCTTCTGTATTGATCGCTTCTAGCTTCATCATCCGCCTCTCCGAAGTTTGTGCACGCCTCTACCACATCACACAGCTGCTCTACTGTCAGTAGTCGAATCATCTGCCTTAGCGCGAAACGCAATTCAGCTTCTGGCATGCGCTCAAAGTAATTAGCCGATGTCTTTCTGCGCATCATCCACCCCCAGCTATGCCTAGCCAATCAACGATCAATCGCGCTCCTGTCAGGATAGCCGCAACCCCTATCAGTGTCGTGAGTAATCGCTCATACCACCTTCTGGCAACCAGGGCCGCCGCCAAGCTCGCCCCACTGATAACTCCTAATCCGAGCAATAAACATAGCCCGCCGAGCGTCCAAAGCATCAGTCCTCCTTTCCCTCGAATTTCTGCTGTCGGGCAAAGCCGTATATGAGTCCCTCTGCGAAGCTCATAGCAAAGGAATCCTCTAGACCTGCCACTGATCCTCGTTCTCGAATTACGCGTAATCGTTCCGATACTTTTAGCAACGTTGGATCGTCATTACCTGTGCTTGAAGCAGAGGGTTGACCTTTTAGGATTGGTGGCGATGGAAGCGGCATCCAGTAGAGAAACAGGCTTGGATGCATTCGCACATACTGCGCATTGCTGACCATGTAGCGAAATCCTCCTTCTCGCTTCGATGCCAAATAGGCGATAACCCCGCTCATGTCTCCAGCGTTATCCAACTGCGCTTCTGGCAGCCTGTCGTTGATATCAATCCATTCAGTGTTCATTCTCCCTCCTAACTATGACTTTCTCCGCTACCAACACCACCAACAGGGGCGTGTGTTACATCATCCAGCTCACCATCTCCCTTCTCCCTTAACTCAGCTAGCGCTTTGTCTCCGCGCACCCGAAGCCAGCCAACGAGGACAACCAGATCCGGCCAGCTCGTGTGTCCTGTTTCCTTCTGCCAAAGTTTCTCAACAGGAAGGAGCCGCCGATATACCGTGACTTGGTATTTGTGGGCTGCCGCTACTTCTGTTCGCAGGTCTGCCAGCTCTTCCCGCGCCCCTGGGATGATCCGACTCGCCAGCTCCGAATCGTAAGGAGATTTCGCAAGGCTCTCTGCCACATCGATACATTGCTCTATAGCGCTGTCCATCTCCCCTCTCTCGATGTCATTTGTTCCTCCTCTGATCCGCCTTCCATCCCTGTGGTGCTTGGTGCGAGAAGTCAACTACCACGAAACCAGCACTCTCTTGTTTCGCTAGATATCGACCATGTGGCTTTGTACTATGCAATATGCCAGCACATGCTATGCGCCTGGTCTTCTTATCTATTCCTACCCTAGTCACCACTCGCGCGCCTTGCCCATCTGTGTAGAACTGGAAAGCCACAAGCCCTGGCGTATCGTTAGTCTTCACTGTCGCAGATTGGTATTGATCCAACTTCCATGCCCGCACAGTTCTCACGCCAAAGATGACTTTTTCGCATCTCCCGTCTGTTGCCACCAAGCCTGCTGGAATAGCGCGATCGTCAATGCTTCTCCACACGTTTCCCTCCTCCAATCATCTAGGGAGACTGGCCGGATTTCCCTTCCCGGCTCCCGACGCTATCACGCCGCAGTCACCTCAACTCTCGCCCCCCCTATACTCATCTAGTCATTTGCATCCAAGCTATCGCTAGCGCCGTCCCTATAACGATCCCCGCTATGAACCAGCGCCAGTCAAGCATCTTCCTCAATCAGCAGCATCGTTCCGTCGCAGGCTGGGCAGCTAATCGTTGTCGAGACATCTCCCCAACTATACAAGTGCAAGCTTTTCACTGCGCCGCACTTTTCACACACGTATGTATGCGTAGCCCCAAACGCTCGCCTAACTACCGTCATCTTCTTTTCCATCATACACACCATCCAGGACGATCGTTATCTCACCCTCAATGAGCTCCATTCCTATATGCCAGTTCCCAATTAACTCCGCCCCCTTTCGTAGCAGATTGATCTTGCCTCCAGTGGGGATCATAACCCTTCCAATGCCACTAAGGATAACTGTGGCCTCCACTTGAGTATGATTCACTATTGCATCGCCGCGCTTGAGGTTCAGCACTCGTGAAAACGGCATCTTCTGCTCGGTTAAAACTAAGGTCATTATGCCTCCTTTTTTTCTGATTTCACACTATGCATTGCGGACTCCCGTATCAGATTTCTCAACCTGCCTACTCTGTACCTACCCAGAACCCCACCGCTAAAACCACACAGTACCAGATCTTCGCGCTTATTCCAGAGCCCAAACTCGCCGTTATTCCACAACAGTAGTCTTCCGTAGGGAGTCTTCCATGAAGTCTCAAACTCCGTGATATTTTCAGGCTGGCGCTGGAAGTGCTGGAATCACTTTATCAACAGCCCCTGATAGTCCCACTCATCCTGATTGGCCCACCAGTTATACCAAAGCCATAGCCCGAAACACGGCGGAATAAACGCGCTAATAAATCCTAGAACCGTGCGGAAGCCTTTGCTCATCTCTCCACCTCTTTATCAGCCCACTCACTCTCTATGTAATCACGCAATGCCTCGACTACAATATAGTTTAGAGCCCGATCCCGTTTATCTGCGATCTTTTGGAGCTTCTCTAGCAGCTTCACTCCGCCTTTTGCTTCTGGTACATACGTTGTGAACTTTACGCCAGTTGCCATGCTCTCACCTCCATAGCCACATTGTAGCCGATACAGCCGCATTTGTCAAGGAAAAACGGGGCCAAGTTTCAGCCCCGCATCATTCGTTCTATTGCTGCCCGTATTTTATCTACGGATGAGCCAACGTATAGGTTGCGATAGCTCCCCTGCCGTCCCTTACAGAGTACGTGAATGGCTCTGGCGCGACCACAGAGCCACATCCATCTGCGACTTCATCCGTCAAGCACTTCGGCGCGAAGGAATACGGAGGATCGAGTTTCGTCCACCCGACGAAAAAGGTGACAATCGCAAGTTGCTCTCCACGATCATCCTTTGGGAAGGTCAGCCATATCCCGTTGATCTTCTTTCGCTCCCTATCAAACACCGTCCACTTGCAATCGATCTTGTATTCCAGTTGATCGCCGTCTGGATCCCGTGCTCCGGTAGCTGACGTTGGATCACCCGCAGCATCGCAGTCGTGTACCCGATAGCGCAGATCATAATCAACGCGCGCGCCGGCTGAGAAGTCCATCGTGGTCGTAAACGGTGCGTACGCCACAGGTGCATGATTCTCTGGAGCGAGCGGAGGCTTAGGAGGGGGCACGGGATCTTTAGGCCCGCACCCAACAATGCCTATCGGGAGTAGCAATACCACTATGCTTATTGAGACAAATATCATCTTGCGCATCATTCCTCCACTGAATAAGTATTGCAGCCAGGATTAGGTCCAGTAGGAATCACCCAGGATTCAGTCGTGTCCTTCCCTTGCTCGTCGCGGAAGGTTGCAGTGATTGTTGTCAGCGTAGCTGGCGCACTACCCGTTGACCATGCAATCGGGCAATTAGTGCCATTGCCAGGATACCCGCTTTCTCCGTAACCGGGCGGTGAATAAGGCAAATTGGTCCCATCAATCCACCCGGACTGTATCCAGTACACGGTACAACTAGTTCCCGCCGGGGGCCTATTGACCTCATCTGCTATGTGTTCCTTGATACAAGTATAGACCCGTTGTGCAACTCGTATTCTGTTAGATACTTTATATGAATGACTTTGCACCCACTCAGGCCATGCTGTGCCTGTGTCGGTCGGACCCGTCCAGGTAGAGTGAAATACAAAGGCGTTCTCAATGAGTCTGCGATTCCGATCGAAAGCATGATAAATCCCCGGTCCTTCATAGGGCGGGCAGAACACCGTATCCTCCTGTAGTTTCAGGGCAACCTTCACGTGTGCATCAACGAGGGTCACGGGTCCGCCATCAGGATCGTAAGCGTCGGGAAAGTCAACGATGTATCGATACCTTGGGTGTATATACCACAGGTCTTCCAAGCCGTTTAATCTAGGAGTTCCGATAATCGGTCCCTCGTTGTCAATTGTTATGAGGAAAGTTGCTGTCTGTGCAACATAACCCGGTCGCTCCCAAATCACTTCTCCCTCGCAAGGCAGAGAGTGAATTGTCACGATCTTGGTGCCATCGCCCTGAGTGTACGTGTGCCCTTCCACAAGAAAGCTGTATTGCCCATCAGTGACTCCGCTGGCTACAATGGTAACGTCCACTGGGGGGTATCCGCTTGTTGGATCTACGGACACAATGAGTTGATTCCCCGCCGCAGGTTGTGTATCGAATAAACATCCGTTCAAACACGCCAAGCTAAGCAAAATGCCCGTCCCAAATAGGATGAGCCTTATCGTAATCTTCATAATCTCCTCCCTTATGGAAAATAGCCTGGTGGGGATTAGAGAAAAGCCCTCGTAGGAAAAACTCCGCTCCCCACCGACTTAGTGCTTGTTTTACCAGCGCCCCTCAATCCCGAACACCGGAACGAGTGCCCAAGCAGGACTAGCCGCAGGAGTATAGTCGAACGACATCCCACCCCATACTTTTAGTCCGGTGAAGATGTATCCCGTAAGCGTCAAGCTAGTGTCCCAGCCGAGGAAGTTTGAGACGGGTCGATCCCAATCTAGTACCGTCTCCAGTCCTACCTTGAACCCGGTCAAACCAACGCCAACTGATGCAGTCAAATCGCTCGCCGGGGCATCCCAGTGTGTATCTAGGTATACCCGTGCGTCTGTCTGCACAGCGAACGAGTAATCAACTCCGCCCTTGAACGTCAGATCGAAAGTCGTCCCTTTGTTCTCCGCTGTGAAATACGGCCCCGCAAACGCCAGAGCCGACATCGCCAAGATCAACACAATCGCACCTGCTAGTATTCGTTTGCTCATTACTACCTCCTATGCGTTTTCCACTAGCAGCGATGAAGGCTGCCGAGCAACCTTTTAGATTAACGCTGCCAAAATCATTATACCACCACTCGCAGGTTGATGTCAATTCACCCTTGCGCAAGCCCTCTCTCTGGTGGTCCTGAGTTGAGCGGTTTTCTTGCTCAACTTTTCGTATCGCAGGGTCATGGAAGCTCCTGCGCAAACCCGCCCGCTAAGATGTTCAGCGCTCCAACGTGATCGGCGTCGCCGCTATAATCACATCGAAGACACTTGAATCTCTCACCGTGTCGATTTAACTTGTCAATGTGTCCACATTTGGGGCACGTTTGAGAAGTATACTGCGGATTGACCGTTTTGTATCGGACGCCGAACAACTCAGCACGATCCCGCATTCTCTTAAGGGTCAACGAATAATACCAGTAACCAAACTTTCGATTGATGGCCTTGTTCCATTTCCCTTTCTTGTTATCCTTGAGATTCTTGAGGTTCTCTACGGCGATGTTAAACCGCCCCGTCACTGCCTCCTTTACTGTAGCGCCAACGTAATTCTTGATCTCTTCCCTTACCCGCTTATCCGCCTTCGATCCTTGTTGCTTTCTTGCTGCCTTCTCCGTCAGCTTCTTAATCCTGGTGCCATATTTCTTCCCGTTGCTGTCAGTTAATAGTTTACGATAGCCAACGTCGAAGCCTTTTGCTTTCTTGACGCTTCTCTTCCGCCCCGCCTTTTGGAAAACAAGTTGAATGAACCACTCACTGCTGTCATTCCTTAACAATCTTCCGCCGTTGATCAGGCTCCATCTGCGAAAGTATTTGTTGGCATGGTCGTAGGACTTAACCGGAACAAGTATTGGATGTCCTTTGTCAAGCGTCGAAATCCTAATCCAGTAATCGAAACTGTTATTTGCCTTCTCGACCCTGATGAATCGCTGATCGAGAGTCATGCTTGGCTTGGTTAGCTCTGGCATACGGTCATAATCCTTGTCAGCTCGCAGGATTGCTTGCGTCTGCCTTAATGCTGCTTGCTTGAACCTTACCCCAATGGGTCCGTCGAAGTCGCGATAGTCTGCTTCGTCAGAGATTTCGTCGTCGAGGATAAAGTAGTTGACGGCCCTCTGATATACTAGCCAAAGATCATCTAGCTTCTGTTTCTTGACCGTGTTTGCAAATCTAAGGCTGAACGTCAGGCTCCGTATCACCTTTATCACCGTCACTATCATACCATGCACCCTACTATTTGTCAATCGCTTGCTCCTCGCCGCCTTTGGTGGTATACTATCGCAATGCAAGCTCACCCGCTGGGCTAACATGGGCCGCCAGTACGCGGCGGGCTGGCTTGCTAAATCCACATACTGGGGATGATTCATCGTGTATATCGTAGAACAAACAAGTCGCGGTTATCAGGAGCACCTACTTCGCTACATCCGAATACAGTGTGAAGATGGCTCTGATTGCACAGCAACAACACAAAAGATAGCAGAGCGCACCGGGACTACACGCAACGTCACCAAGAAAGCTATTCGTGACCTTGCTAATCGAAAACTGGTAACGCTTCAATACGATCGGGACGATTCTGATCACGTCACCCAACGTCACATCATAGCGAACGGGTGAGCTGAGTGACCGTTAAGCCGCTCGCCATTTCCCGCCGGTATTCTGAGCTGGGGTATGCGGTGTTTCCCTGCCACTCTATACTTGACGAGAAATGCACTTGCGGGAAGGAATCGTGCAAGTCTCCCGGGAAGCACCCGCTCACAGCCAATGGCGTAAAGGATGCTACGGTTGATAGCGAGCAGATCAAGAAATGGTGGACTGATCATCCGTCCGCGAACATAGCCATAGCAACAGGCAAGATCTCTGGCATTACCGTGCTAGATGTGGATCTAAAGAGCCAAGGGCTAGAGTCGCTGGAAGCAATCCAATCGAAGTACGGGAAGTTCCCTGATACGCCATTGGTGCTAACTGGCGGCGGAGGCTTTCACTATTATTTCCGCTACGTTAATCTGCCAAACAAGGCCAATGCTTTCAAAGAATACCCTGGCTTAGACATACGCAGCAATGGCGGGTACGTGATTGCCCCGTACAGCAGCCATATATCTGGTCGCATGTACGAATGGGAAGCAGAGTCAACCCTTACCAAAGTGCCGCTAGCGCCATTCCCTGAAGCGCTACTCGGGCTCTTCCGTGAACAAAGCGAGCTCAAGGAAGAAGAGGATACGACTGGGGTTGATGTAGAAGCTGTCTTCGAGGGCATCCCAAAGGGCCAGCGAGATCAAGAGATTTTTCGCTACGCTTGCAGGCTCAGGGCTCAGGACAGGGATCGCAATGAAGCCGAGGTCCTTATTCTAGCGGCAGCCGATCGTTGCAGTCCACCATTTCCACACAAGGAAGCCGCTGAGAAGCTGGCTAGTGCGTGGAAGTACCCGCCGAGCCCTGATCTAGTGGCCGAGCTTACAGAGGACACTATCGCCCCTCTCATTACACGGGATGAGCGCATGGTGACGATCGAATGGACAGCCAAACGGGTTAAGGCGGTTGCGAAAACTCTCAAAGAGCATACTGATGGTCACATTTCAGGGCAGCTAACTCTCACTAGCACTCTCGGTGGTGGATCGCGTGCGTTACGATCGGCTCAATTCAACTTTAGCGCCCTACGAACTAGGTCAAGTCTCGCGAAAGATCTGCAGTCGAAGCTCCCTGGGCTAAACTGGGAAACGATGATCGAGTACCTCTGTACGGTTATCACCGAACACGTGCAGGGTGGCGCACAAGTAGAGATCGTCACCTCGGATGATGATGTCAAGAAGGTGAAGTGGATGCTTTGGCCGTTTCTCATCAAGGATCAACCTGTGGTCATATTCGGACAAGAGGGCCTTGGCAAGTCGTACCTAGCTCTCTTCCTTGCTTATATGGCTTTGAGCAATTCTCCAGTAGCTGGCAAGCTTGGCCTAAGAGTGGATGAAGCTCCACAGCACTTACTATACCTTGACTGGGAGGGCACTGTAGATGTGCTCAGGGAACGCACAGCGAAGTTAGCTGCGGGAATGATGCTGAAAAATATACCAATCATGTACAGACCATGCAGCCGCTCATTGTTCTCTGATCTTGAATCGATCAAGGCCGCTTTACCACAGAAGCCAGACTTAGTTATTATCGACTCGCTGATCCCTGCGTGTGGCGGCAATGCTGGCGATTCGCAAGTGGCGGGTGAATTCTTCTCCGCTCTCCGCTCCTTTGGTTGTACGTCGCTCTTGATAGGGCATTCACCCAAGCACACAGCCGGCACATCAAGTTCCTCAATATTCGGGAGCGGGGTATTCCAATTCCTAGCACGCAGTGTGTGGGAGATCCGCACTGACCAGGAGGAGAACGAAGACACCATCAGAGTAGGTCTCGTACACAAGAAGATGAACTACGGGCGAAAGGAGAAGCCTGTTGGTATCGACATCACCTTCAAAGATGATCTCACCTTGATCACTCGGGGCGACCTCAGCGCAATGCCGTCAGTGGATTCAGCACGCCCGCTATCCTTCAGGGTGCTCTCGTTTCTCAGGGAGCAAGGCAAGTCTACCACTCGCGATATAGCCGAGGCGCTCGACGCTCCACAGAATCACGTGAGAAGCAATTTGTCTCGACTCGTGAAGCGCGATAAGGTGATCAAGATGGATAGTAAGCATTGGGCAGCTCTAGTAACTGAGGACGATCCTTGGTAGACAGCGAGAAAAGTGCAACAACCGAAAATCTGGTGTTGCAGAGTTTTCCGAAAATGATACGCAAGAGCGGTAGTGATGCGGACTACAGAGGATTCTCGAAACGATGCGCTTTATGTTGCGAACGTTGCGATCGGATTAGACGAGGCGGTCGAATCGCAGTAGTTAAGCAGGTTACAGGAGATAAGTAGGTGTTGCACTTTCCAGGAGGAGGCTAGAATGATCCAGAACGCTGATGATTTGCGGGTTTGGCAGAAGAAGATGATGCTTGCGGAGTTACAGGACAATCGCGCCGCTGTGAAGGAGATTCAGTACCGAATCCTCGAATATCATCGCCTGCGAATTGCAAAGACACACCGTTTTGTGCTATTATGCGAACAGGCAATAGACTCATCGCCAGAGAGTGGCAGCGGGATTGGTTACCCCGTTTAAGGCAACCAGGGTTTGTACCTCCTTTTCCTAATTGCCGCCGCTCTTGGTGATGGGCGCTTGACTCTCGGTGTAAAAGAGTGCTAAGCCAGATATATTGCATCTACCCATTTTGAGTACATGGGCTAAAAATAACATACGGCGTTATCACACGATATTCTCTCAAAGTTCGTATTATTGCATGCTTCAGGAGTTATCCACAGGCAAACGCCATTTTCGGCCATTTTACGAGAGCTAGAATGCTGTACTTATGCTACGTCTAGGAGTTATCCACAGGGTTATCCACAGGCAAGACAAATCCGGGGGCATTTCTATGTACTTCTCTCATCCCTCCTTTCTAAACTATGAGAAAGTTATCCACAGGGTTATCCACAGGCAACCGTTGCATGAATACGGTCATTGAGTGAGTTATCCACAGGTTACGCCTTCCCCTACTACTACTATAGACACGAGTGCAACGTGCTTCCGCCATATGCCTGATCGCAAAGATAAAGAACAAACCGTCTCGGTAGAAGCTTGTCTCCCTTCCCAAAGGATTTGGGTAAGGGTTGGGGATGGGTTCGAAAGAAAAAAGAAAAAAGATGTGATCTTTTCGCCGTTCAGGGCAAACTCACATTTGGTACACAAAAGAAAAAGAAATACCGGTTTCGCTTCCGCTCAACCTAATTCCACCATATACAGAATTAGCGCGGCGCGTAGAGAGCAAAGTAGCTAGATCCCCACAACACGCCCGAGTTGTCTAATCCTGGCAAAGGGGGTATACTACGTAACAGACGATCGTAGCATGGTCATGCTAGGTTGATGGAGGACGTAAGCGTGGGCCCACGAGGTAGCCCGCGTCAGGCTGACTGATCCCCAATGGTTCAGCTTGCGGGTGAGGGCTGAGGAAACCCGCCGATCGTCTTATCTCTCTGGAGGTGATAGATATGCCAAGGTATGATGCCAGCGTTCCATTCGATGTGTGGACTAAGGATGCGAATAAAGTGATAGCAACGGCGCGGAGTTATGTCAGATCCATTGCGATGCTGCAGACTAGCGATGCGGAGGCAGTCAATTCTGCGTTAAAGGCCGTTGAGCTCGCAAATGAGTTGCTCGTCGTTTTGGATGCAGCTCCGTATGGAAGATGATAGTTATGCTGCCCTTACCTGGAACGAGAAGCCTAAGAGTGGCCGATAGCGCCGGTTGCTGTGGCAGGTTCGATTCCTGCTTTTGGGTAGCGTGTCAAAGCTAAGGAGGTGCTCGCATGATTCCAATCGCAACGCGCGTGGATAGAAGTGTGCTTACTGAATTGCAAGCCATTGCTAAAGCGGAATATTGCCAAGTCTCTTTCGTGGTTCGCAGAGCAATTAGCAACATTGTTACTGGTGAAGCATCAGAACACTTAATGAAGTCTGTAACTCGGCCAAAAGATCCTGTAGGAGTGACGGTAATGGTTGACTCACCGCAACGTGATAAGGTCATAGCTTTGGCTGATGATCTGAATTGCTCGATATCCGATCTGCTCCGAGTTGCCATTAATCGCTTCCTCGTGTTTTACCGAAAGCATAAGGAGCTAACGATACCATCAACGCCCCCAAAAAACAACTTCCATGACCGTAGAGGTTGATAATGAGGTGCTGGTGAGATTAAAAGATATTGCGCGGAAGCGCGGAAAGCCAATCCACATGATAGTAGGAGATGCATTGGCTCTCTATTACCAAGATCGGCAGAGAATGGTCAAGGAGTTGAAACACTGACAATGGATGAACTAGATAAGCGGATTCAGCTTGAAGCCCTGATCACAGAGCGCGCTAAGATGGTAGCCCGCAGCCGGTATCACGTAGTGTATGGCCTCAATGATGCTAAGCGGGATGATGAATTCGATGTACTCGCTGGCAAAATGAGGCAGCTGTTAAAGGCGCGGCCAGGCGCGTGGTTGTCGCTAGAGCAGTTGGAGCAGATCGAATGGGGAAACGGCGTATCGGGCTGCATTGTTTGTAGCAGTATAGAGTCCAGTGATCACGACCCTGATTGCTGGCTCGGCGCGAAGATTAAGGAAGCTCTACAAGGGAAGGGATGATTGCCATCACTAAGTCAAAACGCTTTCGGGGAGTGGGAAGAAAAGCAGGGGATCTGGGCGCTGAATTTGACTGTTATGGTAGAGGATTTGGCAAAACGAGGAGGTGATAGTGATGAATAGACTGCCGCACAAAGGGTATGGCCGCATCTACGTTGAAAAGCCAGAAGACATTGAGCGTGTGAAAGCGATCATCCATGAGATGGACGAGTTCGAGTACTATTATCTCCCGACCGATCTTATCACGCTCTTCAGCGAATACCCGAAGGTCGTATACACGCACAAGTTTGATGATCTCGATATGGACGATCTAACAGCGGAATGCTGGAATCGCGGTATCCATTGCTGGGTATTCGATGCAGGACACGATGAATTTCCGCAGCAAGCGGTCAAAGGGCTAGATTCGCGGCGTCCGTTGTTGTCCGCAGCTAGCGATAACGGGCAGATATTGAGCGCGAACAAATTGAGCGCACGAGGTGATAGGAATGACTGACAAGCGGTTTGGATCACAACTGGCTCGGAATCGGATGCTGCTCTATGTGCCGACTAACAAGAAGGTCGTACTAGAGCAGTTCCTGAAGCTAATGCCAACTAGCAGAGCGCCGAGTTTATCATCGGCAATCTTCTTGGCACTAGAGGATTGGATAGCAGCTCACAAGAAGGAGGAAGCATGACAAAGAAGCTGATTGGCACGATGATGTACGAGGGACACGAGGTGATCCTGCCGATAACGCCCGATCACAAGCTGTCCCACCCATTCGAAGACTATTTCCCACACAACAACCCTGAATTGTGGTTTGGCTGGAATGAGACGCAGCAGAATTCTTGGATGCGACGTAGGTTGGGCGGCGCTTGCCCGATCTTCGGCTATCCCGATGTTCAGAATGCGGAGACAGTGGAAGCTCATCACATAGTCGCTAAAGGCATCGGTAGCAAGGATATGGTTAAGGTACCGTGGGCAATCATTCCATCCCTTAAATCATTTGATCCCGAACGCTCAGCGCATGATCTGTATCATACCTACAACCTCTCCGGGACGGGATTCGCAGTAGTTAAATGGGATTGGCTTGATGAGAAAGACGGATTTGAAGCACTCGACGAGCATGAGGAGCCCATAGCACACGAGGATCTATTCTTCTACAAACGCCCGACCAATGGCAAGGTTGACGAGGCAAAGGGCTGGGGCGCGTTGATGCTGGAGACGAATGCGCAACGAGTGAAGGCTCTCTACGCAACGGCTATCCTGATGTCCGCTGGCAATAACCACGCGCAAGTGCTGGGTTACGATAACGTTGGGGATTGGATGGCGCAGCATGGTATGATGATCCAGCTCCCGAAGAAGGCGCAAACACTCTTCGATGCTTTTCACGAATACTGGCCGCAGCTAGAGGAAGGCATAGTACCGGTAGAGATGGGCGATCTCGTGCGGAGAAAGGTGCGTAAGGGCTTGCCGGAAGTGAAAGAAGAATGGGTGGATAAGGTGCTGGACTATTGCTCCCCAAAAGCGAAACACCCATCCATTGCGGCATTCATCACTCTGATCACGGAGGCTTTCCCGACTAGCGCCAATGAGAAGAAGGCGACGGTTATCACTGGTGACAATATCAAGGTGACCCCACGAAAAGTGCTGGATTTCGGGGAACTGTTTTCTGAAGGTATTGTAATTAGGGGGTGGCCTATAGGGACGGATGAGGCAGAGGAGTAGTCTGTGGCTAAGAAGAGTTCCCTGGAGCGCAAGTTTGATTCACTTGCCAAGATGTTCAAGTTGCCAGAGTATGTGGAGCAGTACAAGTTTGCGCCGAAACGCAAGTTCCGTTTCGATATAGCGTTCCCTGACGCATTCCTAGCAATAGAGCTTGATGGAGGTATTTATGGTGGAGGCAGACATACTAGAGGGGTTGGCTATGAGAACGACTGCGTGAAGGGGAACTTAGCTATTGAGCTAGGCTGGGTGGTGCTGCACTATACTCCGAATCATCTCAAGAAAGACCCGGCGGGAGTTATAGTGCAGATATTGCGTGTTCTGAAGCAAAGGAAAGAAATTGGCGAATCCAAATATCCTGACGAAGCGTGAGAAGGATTTCGCACTACGTGTAGCGCGCGGTGAAGATCCTGTAACGGCTATGGTAGCAGCTGGCTATGCGGCATCAACGGCTAGACAGAATGGTGCTGCATTTTTGTTGCGGCGCGAGATAGTGCGTCAAGAGATCAAGCGGTTTAAGCAGATCGAGGCAACACTCGTAAACGAAGGCCCCGTCGATCTTAGCGGATTCGTGCCGGAACTGCAGGTTGTGCTGGCCTCAAAGCCGCTTACGGAAAAGCAGGTTGAGGAACTACTGAAGTGCGCAGACCCAAAGACAGGGTTGATCTACTGGCTCAAGAACTATGTCTGGACGTGGGACAAGGCCAACAAGCGCAAAGCATCGTATCCATTGTGGCCCTTCCAAGAGGAATTCCTGAAAGAACTAGAGGTAGGCGGCAAGATTCTTGTAGAGAAGTCGCGCGATCTCATGGTCACCTGGACAGTATGCGAGTACATGCTTTGGCACATGCAGTTTGATCCATTCTGGAGCGGGCTTGCTACCAGCCGGAATGCTAACGAGGTTGATAATGGCGGAAGCGGTGCCACAGCTAAGTCAATCTTTGGCCGACTGATGTTCAGTTGGAAGCATCAACCCATATGGTTACGAATGGATCTCAAATTCGGACGCTTAAAGATCACATCTGATGAAGAGGGAATGTGGACAGAGATAAACGGAGAAGCCGCTACAAAGGATGTTGGTCGCAGCTCAGATGTCTATTTCAAGTGGGGCGATGAGTTCTCGCTCGTAGAGCAATCAGAGAAAGCACATGCATCAATGGTAGGTGGTGGATTCCAGACTCTCCTCTATACCTCAACAAGCAACCTAACGGGTAATGAGTTCTATCGCTTGCGCACCAGGAAAGACTCAGGCTTCAGGATACTCCATTATTTGTGGAGCGATCGACCAGACAGGGATGAGGCTTGGTACAAAGATAAAACTGCGTCCATGACTGCCGAGCAAAAGGCAAAAGAACTCGACATTGTGTACGAGGTAAAGGGGCCACGCCGCATCTGGAAGAAGTTCGATCCGAGGCTTCACGTTGTGCAGCGAAACAAGATTCCGATAGGCGTTGGTTTTGGTGTGATGGGGTTCGATGAGGGCTTTGCCAGTCCGGGCGCTTTGTACTACGCGAGGTATTGGGGCCGCACGCTTTACGTCATCGATGAGGTGTATAAGCCCAACGTGCAGTTGCTTAACCCGGAGTCGTTGCGGGATGATATGGATCACGATTGGGTATGGTACATTGACGACCTCATAAAGAAGCATGGAGAAGTTGCCGCCATTGCCATTGGCTTTGAATCTCGCGGGTTCGAGGCTATATTGACAACAAGGGGTCATAAGGTGTATCGTGTTAATCAGGACAAGCGGAATCGTATCCGGCTAGTTGACGGGCTTTTCTCAGGAAACGGAAGCACGCAACCAGGTATTCTGATTAGTGATGAATGCGCTGATTTGCTGAAGGAGATACCGTACTACAAATGGAAGACGACGCCGGCGGGAGTGATGACAGATATGCCTGCTGATAGCGTGGACCATGCCATAGATGCGCTTCAGTGCATAGCGGAGTATGCGCTAGAGGAGCATGCGCAGGAGAACGATGAAGAGACGTGGGTTAGTGAATTGTAGCGCAGGAGATTGATAATGCCAGACAAAGGACCGAGTCGAAAACCAAAGACAGCACAGGAACAGCGTGAGCTTGAATCAGTAAATTCCGCCCAGGACTTATACCTCAAGAGCATGCGCGGGCAAGAATTATCCCCTGCTGACGCTCTCTCATTTGGCCTCATCGAATCGCTTCTTGGCGCAACTACGCCGACTTCTCCGTATGGATCGAGGGAGAGCGACTGGGTAGATGAGGAAGGATCTGATTATGGCCTGACGTACGCAGAACGAAACGACATGTACAAGCAAACTGACCGTCTATTGCGCGCAGACCCAATGATGCTGAATGCTCACAAGCAGTTTATGACCCATATCTGCGGAAATGGGCCGTCACTATCGTTGATGAAGAGCGAAGATGGCAGCCCTCATCCGCTTACAAAACGCCTGCAATTGCTCATTCCGGACTTCCCTTCGCTGGCTAGATTCATTATCAGCTACACATTGAAGTTTGGGGAGTTATTCGCGATACATTTCCCGATAGAGGGATCTGAGTTAGGTCGGCCTGCTGGAGAGCTATTCACACCGAATAAGTGCCGAAAGATCCACACTAAGACACCTACGGCTCTGCGTTCACGGATTCTCTATTACAACTTCCCGATGTTGCGAAGTACTGTCGCTACTAACGGAAAGAAGGGCTACGTACCCGCTGATGCTGTGACGATGTTCAAGGTGCACGAGGATCTGAATGATGGCCTACACGGGCTGTCTGTGTACTATGTCGCAATGCGCGAAATTCCTCGATATGTAGACTGGCTTCATTCGCGTGGGCTAAGGGCTAGGGCAAACGCAGTGTTCCTAATCCTGCGATCGTTGAAGGGAATGAAGTCTGGTGATAAACACGAATTACCCGATCAGCCTATGATCATCGATACAAACGCCGCTATGGAGCATTGGGATAAAATTGAAGCAACTGGTAGCGCTAGGGATGCTTCCAGCGACGGCCATGAGTTTCGTATGCGAGCAGCGCAGGGAACGGGACTTGCTGAGCCAGACATTTCTATGGACGCGCAATATGGCGCGCAGATCAAACAGGGATACGCTACAAAGCTCTATGAATACTACCAGAATGTTCTTACGCAACCACTGCGTTCTTTTGTCGGAAAGACAATCGGATTGGACCCCGGTAGATGGAATGAGATAATTGTCGGCTGGGACTTTGTAGACCCGCGTGAGCGAACTGCCCTTGTAACAGAGGGATCAACGCTTGCTCGTGATCGCGTTATATCGAGAGCGGCGGTTCATCGCAGACTCGGGTACGACCATGAGCTAATCGAGCGTGAGTTGAAGGCTGAATTAACCCAGGAAGCAGCTCCGATGGAGCCAAGTCCGATGCTGCCCTTTGGCCCCACTTCGCTTGGATCAACGCCATTGGTTGCCCCAACGCAAGCGCCGACGTTGCCTGTTCCTCCAGTAATAGAAGCTGAGCAGGCAATCGAAAAAGCGCTGCCATCTGGTATGCTATCTAGTGCGGGAGTAGTAGATACAGGAATGCTGCCAGAGGATGTCTCAGAGGCCGCGCAGATGCCCTCTCCAGTGAAGCTCGGGATTGACTACGGCTATGCGAAGAATGGCGCAATCGTGATCGGAGGACCTACGCCTACAGGATTCAGTATCGTTGGCGAGATTTGGCTGCATCGCGCGCCGCTTACTGGTGAAGCCTCGTGGGAAGAGACGCTCAAGGAGCTAAAGGAGACATTCCCAGAGCTAGTTGATGTGTTCGTTGGAAGTGATGCGCCGGAAATAGTTGACTTGCTCAAGAGCTTGGGATTCAACGTAGAGACATTCAAGCAGCCAATTCCAGAGGCAGTCGAGAAGATCAAGGCATATCGGGCTAATGGCGGGAAATTTGCAATCCATCCGCGCTGTAAGAGGCTGGTTTCGGAGCTGTTCCCAAACACGCAGGATGAGGCAGCGGGGAGTCATGTGGCAGCATCAAATGACTTCTTCGATGCACTCAGGTATTTGTTCACGGGGGTGAACGCAGCATGAAAGACACAACTATCAGGAAGGTATTCGGAGTAGGGCAGCGCAGGATTCAGGCGGCAAGTGGATCGGGGGCATTTATCCCTGCAAGCGGTGGCGGAAGTCAAGGCACTGGGTACATGCGAGACGTTCTGCAAGAACACGCCATGAGCCTAGAGGAAAAGGCAAATTGGCCCACCGAGGTAGTAACGCATGATAGCTATATCATAATCAACGATTGGTTTGGCCGAGATTATGCAGAAACACATCCTTCTCTAGTGCGGGAACTCATCGGAGTAGCAACTAGATACCTCAACACAAATCCGCGCCTCACATGGGAGGAGCTCCGAATTCGCGTAATTGAGTACACTAAGGAGCTGGGAGATATAGTTGAAGGCCAAGACGCGCCCTACAAGGACGCCACAAGGATTGATGTATCGCCGGTATACAATCGAGCAGTAACTGGTGATTCTGGCGATATCACGATTGAGGTTTATTTTGCAGTGAGGTCGATGCCTGAAGTATTAGAGGTGCGTGATAAGTATAAAGGTGGGCCACAATGGCGTATCTTTTTTGATAACCTCTATAGCGACGTAGTAAAGCCTACAACTCTCATGCTTTCCGATCGGATCAGTGGAGGCGAAGCTATAACGTGGGGAGAAGTTGCGCAAATAGCACGCGAGGCAGCCTTAGACTACCTTGCTGGAAAGGGAACAGATTTAGGCCTTGCCCCGTTTTCAGAACAGGTTACAAAGCCAGTTAAATAACACTGGAGGACAGATGCCGATTGAAACTAAGATCGTAGACCCACCCCCAGTCTTCTTACAGAAGGTGGCGGGGATGAGTGACGCCAAGAAGCTGGAGAACATTCATCGCATCCTGCATGCTTGGATGGCGGAGCTAACGTCCGCTAGCCCTAAGACGCTCATTGGCAATGGGTGGACTAGGGCTACAGTGCAAGCGGCGCACGAGGCAGTTGTGAGGAGGCTAAAGGAATTGAAACCCAACTTTGATCACAAGTCACCAATAACAGCGGCGCGGCCAACTCCTGGCATGCCTGTTATGCTAGTGCCCGATTACATCTCGATCGTTGGTAGCACCTTAGATGGCAAAGAGGGAGCAGACCTCGATGTGGTTGTGCGTGATGACAAACCTGTGAATGAATCGCTGGATGTTCGTATTGCGCAGCTACTCGGAGGGGAGGCTCATATTTCTCACAACTTACAGGGCCCTCACGATCTACGGTCGAAGCCGCTGTATCACCTTGCGCTAGTGCCTGTAGGGATGTGGAATTCTATCAAGGGGCCGACTACCGCTATCAAAGCCGCGCTAGGGGCGTATCGTAGGATGCTGAAGGAAGTAGCCGCAGTGCCGCAATTGCGCAATCGGATCATCATCGGCGCCGGACTGCTGCGCGAACAAGTACGAGAAGGATTGCCGCTAGAGATGGCGGAAGAGCGTGCGGAAGCTATGGCGAATCTTGTTGTCAGCGGCGAGAGCATGATGGATCTCAACCCGAGCAGGCACATAACCCTGCAAGCTTCATGGGACCCTGACGACCTGTACAAAGAGGCGATGAAGGTGTATAGAGGATTGCTAGGGCCAGTCAGCGATTACTCTGCCTATGGGAACGGATTGCGGAAGATCTTCGAGCAGATCGAGAAATGGAAGAAGGCTGATAGCGACCCATTTAAGGACAAAGACGAGGCATTGGATGCAGCGCGGGAACTTGGGGCGGCAATAGCGAAAACGGAGTAGCGAGGAGAACGCAGCATGAAAGACACAGCGATCAGGAAGGTATTCGGCAAGCAGCAGAAGCTACAGGGGGCATTCCCAGCCCTAGCAATCGTCCAGGGCTTAACTCAGTATGATTGGGAAGCAGCTTGGCCTGGGATTCAGAAAGCAATGATCGGGCTGGGTACGGCAGCAATCGCTGCACTCCAAGGTGAGGCAGTGGCTAGAGGGCTATCGGGTCTCGCTAGTAAAATTGCTTCATTTCAACCAACGGCTAGCCCTGCGCCTGGGGGAACCTTATTACCAGAGGTATCGATGCCTTACATCCCCGCCATCCCCATGCACCAAACCACAGATCCTTATCGTTCAGACTATGTACCGACAAAGTGGCTTCAATGGCAGGACACGATGCACTTGCTAGAGCAGGATGTTAAGAGTTTTACTCCACCTCCGCCGCCACGCGATCCATGCGATTTTGTACGTAGTCTTTCGCGCAGAGCTAACGATTTATGGAAGCGATGGAAATATCTAGGAAAGGGCGGCATGGACACTAGTAGTAATTATACGCGGCTAATGATGCTAAATCATGCAATTAAGATGGTAGCCGATAAATTCTGCGAGAAAAGTGATGACTTCCCGGATGATCCGACTTTTTGGGCCAACGCATAGCCTGAGGAATATAGAGACATGGAAAAGATACCAGTGCAGTGGGAGCGGTTGAGGCGCAAGGCAGGCGGGGATGAGACATCTAGCCTACTTAACCTCGTCTGGAACCCTGGTTATGAGGCAGCATATCAGCAATTCCTCGACTGGGTTCGCAATAGTACGTCAGGCTATCTCGCAGGAGTTGGCGAGTTGCGATTCCTTACGCACATCCCAGGTTATCTGCCTCCGCTTCAGTATACTTCTACTTCGGTATGGGGCAGCGCTAAAGCACTGAAAGCGCAAGCCCGTAGTGCATTTTCAGAGACCATAAAGAACGCCGTTGCCGGCTCGATCAGCCAGGAAGCACTAGAGCAACAGCTCTACCAACAGTGGACAATGCTAGTGGGCACACGTCACTCAGAGATAGATTCACGATTGCGCATACTCTCGCATTCTGCGATGGGATGGTACAAGAGCTTCCTGCGGCGGTATTTGATTCAAGCAGCTTCTGCCGAAGCGTTGTTTATCATTTGGAGAAGTTACGTAAAGAAAGCAATAATGGCGGGGATACGAAGCATCTGGATCGCAGCTATCGTTAAATATCCTAAGACGATGAAGCCTGTGGGATATATATTTCGAGCTCCCGCACAACTTCGTATGATGTGGATCAACAAAGCGAGAATAATTGGAGCGCTCGCCAAGAAGTTCGTTGCCGCGTTGAAGAATATCGGAAGCGGAAGTGCCGGCATTGCGTACGGGCTGGATCGGTTGAAATACGCTATGCCCGTAGGCGCTGGTGTGGCGGGTATAATTGGCGGCCTTCTAGCTGTGTTGCTGACCAGTTTTCAGGTTGATGCCCCAACGCTAGACAGCGATGAAGTGGATGCGATCTATAGCAATCCAAACTGGGCACTTTATAGGCAGGAAGTGGCGCGAGTTGCCTCCAGTGTGCATGATGCCGAGAACGCCATAACCGCGATTAAGCAGAAGAAGACAGGCCCAGTGAAAGATGAAGCAGTTCCAGAATTTGACATTAATCGTGGCTACGAAGCAGAGATAGCATTAGCGGCGAACTCTATACACAACATCAGGCTATCCATTGGCGATGAGGCGTTAGACCCTGTGCGCGATGAACTTACTCGCCGCCTACGCGAACTAAGCGGAGAGCCTCTTCAGGGAGCGACTGGCCCTGGTAAGACGTACGAGTATTTCAAAGAGAGAGGGGAGCAGGAAAGCCCTGTATCGGATGCTGTAGTTGAATCTTACTACGATGCTGGAGCTATCCTAGAGATATTGGCGCCGGGGATAGAGCAGATCCTAGCTGGTAGAGATCCAGATTCATTGACGGATGAAGAGATACAGAACATCGTAAACGAAGCCGCCGCAAAGCCTGGAGCCTTCGACAATTATGCAGAACAGATCGCGAGCCGCATTAATAAGGAGCAACAGGTTAATCCAGAGAGCGATGTTAGCACTCTTTCGCTAGACACTGCAATAGAGGCCGCAGACCGGCTAGGGAACTTGATTGCCATTGAGTCACAAAGCGCAGGTGAATACCAGCAAGTTATCTCTCAGCTAGCGACAGCTAGAAACAACATGAATGGAGACGCTTCGCGAGCGGCGGATGAACTGATTGCGTCAACTAGAGACATCATAACGGGATTAGGAGAACAGGCATGAGTGTAAAGGATTGGGCGCAAGATTGGTGGTTCCGTATACACCAGCATGAAGATCCAGCCGATGTGTACCTAGCGCGACTTGATAATCTAGATAATCTTGAACCGAGTGATGCGTTAGACATTATCACTAGCATACAAAGCCTACTAGACCAAGGAAGTATTCCGGGCGATGAATCCAAAGTTGCTGAGTTGCGTTCGCGTCTGTCAAGCCTGTACAGCAAATACAGCATAGACGCAGAAGCGGTCCCGATCGAATTACCAGAGCAGCAAGAAGTAGATATAGAAAGCCTGGAATCATTGGTGAGAAAGGCAGGCGAGTCTCTAACCTACAAAGCGCGCTTATGGAAAGAGCAGTGGATGAGTGCAGTTGATGAGCGCTTCGGGAGGCAAGGTTCTCCTTTCTTCGCCACTGGGGGCCAGCCTATCCTTGCCATGAATAAGCTTGGCGTTATCCTGAAAGACAGCGAGCTATTGTCGCTAGTGATGCTTAACATTAACGAGTTAGAGAGAGCAATAGACGATGTTAAAAATAGGGGAGCAGATGCGTCCAACCTGGCTACAGACATACAGCTCGGCGTTTCCAATCTCTATACCGCCTATCAAAGAGAAGAGAGCGCGAAAGATGTAAAGATGCAAGCATTCATGGACACGTATGATCTATTTCTAGGTATGCAGAATTTTACAAACATAGCCAATCAGTACGTTATGCGAAACCTATTTTTAATGATAGGCAATGTTATTGGCGTGCCGCTCAAGTGGGCGTTCAAGCTGACAAAGATAGGCGCCAAGAAATCTGTTACTCAGCAGATTACTCATTCTGCGGACATGATAAGAGAGATGGCTAAGTCCAGGCACCCGGCAGCATTCCAAGCCTACACGGATACGGCAGCACGAGCGGAAGCTAATCGCCTTACCACGATGGCTATTAAGGGCATTCCAGCAGCACCGCCAAGCGCATTGACCGTAAACGCTAATGAGCTGAGAGCGTATCTTTTGACTCACGGTAGTTTCCCGAAGGGCTTCACGGCTAATTGGACACCAGCACAGTTAGATGAAGTTAGAATAGCAATGATGAAGGTAGCGGGGATGGAGCGATTGATCCCAGGCGTGGCTCTACTGGGAACTGTTGAGGCCACCCTTAAAGCCCAAGCTGGCGCGCTGGCGGATAAGGCTGTGCCAGGTGGAGTTGAAGGCTTTGTAACCAATACGCTAACGCCCTACGCAGAAGCGGGTGGTAGAGACTTTGACGCCAAGATAAGCGAGTGGTTTGGTCAGAACAAGGCAGTCTTAGAGGAAACAATAGGAACCGCTGCGGCGCAAGAAGTAGACAAGAGAGTTGAAGAGCAACCGCCAATCCCGACAATTGAGAACGCCGCGCAAATGGTGGAGGTACGGCGCGATGCTTGGACACAGCGGGTGATCGCTTACTATCAAGGCATAGGAACAGCCAGGGAATACGCCGTTTTGGTAGAGTTATTGGCGGAGCTGAATGGAGAACGCGCAAACGCTATAACGCAAGAAGAGCTTGCGTGGATTGATGGACTCATATCAGCTGCAGAGAGTTGGGTCACAATAGTAGCTAATGAGCAAGGCCTGCATCCAGAGCTCGGCGTGCAAAGGGAAGCAGATGAGTTTTCAACTGAGATGAAGGTGGGGGCAGAATGATCGTAATGGCTGCGGCGTGGAAGAGGCCGAGTGTATCGATAATCAGGGCTAACGACCTATGGAATAAGCCTCAACTTGATAACGCGCAAAGCTTCAAAGACAAGTTTGATCAGCTGTTCCTTGACCTACGCGATGAAGCAAACGCAGCAAACCCGGAGACCTCCTACGATGCACGCATTAGCGCATTGCCATTGATTGCTCAGAGCTATGCTGACACGCAAGCGGAGATTCAGACGCTATTAGCCACGTGGGTTAATGGCACAGATGAAGAGATAAAAGAAACAGGAGCAGCGGATGAAGATGGCCGCGCTTACAGCAACTACTCAGATGGTGAGGCAGCTCACACCGCTTATGCCCAGCTACTCGATAAAAAGGTAACAGACAGCTACAACGCTACGAAAGCTGCGTTCTACGCTGCAGTACAGGCAGGCGGGGGCGCAGAGTGGATACTGAGCGAATGGGAAGCTAACAGGATTATCGCTGAAAGGAAAAATGACTTTGTTCCTACTGCAATGGGATACGTTGGCACAGATTTATCTGAAATAGTAACGCGGCAGCCCAGAGCGGAATACGAGTCTTTGGTGAGACAGCAAGTTGGAAAGACATTCGGTAGCGCACAAGAATGGCGCGCACTGGAGAATAGTTACTTTGAATCCGCACTTGGAGAGATTGAGAATGTAGCCAGCCATGTTCCGCATGTTGAGGCAGAGAAAGGCGAGCACGAGGAATATCCTTGGCAGTTAGCGAGCGCTATGACGGATTTGCGTGGGCATGAGCAGGTCTACACAAAGGGCCAATTGTTGCCTCTATTGGGTATGGCGTGTTCAAAGGTTAAGAACCACCTACTGGAGCTTGACAGCGCTCTTTACGCAGTGATGGGAAGCAAGGATGCTGGCATGCGCGAAGCCTATCGCTCTACATATGCGCAATATACAAATTACTGGAATCTGCGTTGCAATGCTCCTGCTGCCCCAGATACAAAGATGCCTTATGAGCGAGTGGTCGTATTTACCACTGACACGTTCCCTAATAAACTTAGAGGGTCGCTGAAGACGTATTGGGACTCTACGCTACATTGGGCTAGCATTGAGGAGGGCGCGGCTCGCCTGGGCTTAGGCCAAGAGCTAGAAACTGATAAGGCGGCGGCGCTTGCAGAACTCGATCAAAAGATTACAGACCTCCAGGAAGATCCGTGGAGCGGGCCACTGGGCAGAGACCCTAATGGGAATGCTGTTCCGTATGCGGCCATAGACATCGGTGGCGCGCTTTACAAGGATTGGATGAACAGCCTTGCGCTGACGGAATACTTTGCGATTTACGATAAGTATATGAATAGCACATATACTCCGGTTGCGGCTGATTATGTGCCGACTTCATCGTACGCCCAGACCCTAGTGAATTCATACAAGGCCGTTTGGAACAATGATCCACTGCGTGGCGTTGCGCTAGAGCCTGATTTTGTTAAAGCCTCCGTGCTTGATCCGCACTGGCGATCGTTTGAAACGGCGGTGTTGAGCAAGGCTGGGACAACCTATGCTGGCGTAGATGAATTCAAAAAGGATGTAGCCAACGCCTTCGCTGCAGAAGTTGCAGCCGCAAAGCTAGAAGCGGACGGACTCAGAACAATAAGAGGAAAGGAATATCCGCATCGATTGGCTGAAATAGAAGACCTGGCTTCCACTCTTGGTTCGTCAGGGCTGCCGATTGCGCAGGCTCAGGATCTATTCGCGGAAGTAAAAGCTCTAAGAGCAGATGTGCCCTGGAATCCAGACTTGCGTGCTCGATATGATAAGCTGTATCAATCCTTGGTTGACTACTTAGCTCCTGGTGGTGGCGCTACGAAAGTTCCACATTTGACTGATACGACTCGATTCTATGATGATGAATCAGCAAAGTTCTTAACCGCCACGAAGCGCGATGAGGATCTGGCGGATTGGCTGGGGCTTGACTATCAAACCAACCTGGCCTCATGGGAGACATCGCTAAGAGATGGGCTGATTGCTCTACAAAGTGCGCCAAACCTCACTGACGCCACTTATCCTTATGCGCAAGCCGCGATCTTGAAGCAAGTCACTGGCACGTACATAACTTGGCGTTCTGGGCTCATAGATCAAGCGAGAGGTGCGATACGGGCGCTAACCGCTAGACTCCACACTGGCGACCCCTCTCCAGAGGAAATCACTCGTGCAGAGAACGGAGCTAAGCTGGTTCACGCACTATTGATGGATGAAATTAACGATCTAGGCCTAGCGGTGCAACAGAGGCTATCCAGTGGTTTGCTCGTTGGAGCGATCGTGAAGCCGTTCACCAAGTTTGAGCCGCTGAAAAGCACGTCAGGGTTCGACGTGGAGGAATTCTCATTCAAGCACCTGTCGAAGTTCATCGACAATTGGGCAAAATCGAGGCTTCCTGGCGGCATCTGTATCGAGCCGAAGATCAATGGTTTCCGCACGATACTTGAACATGATGGCAAGGATGTGCGCATTTACCTAGAGGGGACGAATAAGGACTACTCTCGTTTCTACACTCATCTCACAGAAGAGCTGAAAACGCTGCCTCCTGTTATACTCGATGGCGAGCTGATTGAGAAGAAACAAGGTACGATTACGCCGCGGGACCAATTGGGCAAGTTCCGAGCTAAGGGTATAGATGACGCCAATATCTACGTGCAAGTGTTCGACATTCTCTACCTTGATGGCGAGGATCTGCACGACAAGCCTTATGAGGAACGTCTAGCGATTCGTAACAAGTTCTTCGCAGGCCGCACACTGAAGCATATGCACAACCTGCCCTCGTGGAAAGTCTCAACGGAAGCCGAGCTCCTTAAGCGAGCTAAGGAAGCTAATGACTATGGCGCGTCTGAGGGCCTAATGGCTAAGACAGCTGATTCTAAGTACTTGCTAGGGCGACGTACAGGGGAATGGAGCAAATGTAAAAGCACGAGCGATTTGCAGGTGATGGTCCTTGGAATCACAAAGACAAAAGCGAACGACTTCGTGTACAAGGGCGGGATTGTTGTTGATAATGTTAAAGGCATTGCGCCAAGCGAGATAGAGGAGCTCAAGGGCAAGAAATACGTAGTGCTGGGCAACACATTCCGCACCAAAGAGACTGCAAAGATTGGCGACCATCTGGAAGTATCAGTTACAGAGCTAGTCGAGCAGGAAGGGGATAAGGGCAAGAAATATAATTGGATGCTTCCGAAGGTGAAGGGAGTGACGACTCGCGGCGTAGACACACTTGCTTATGCCAAGCAGGTAGGACAGCTACTACAAGCATCAATGACGCACCCGTGGGATCAGATAACCGATATTGTGACTCAGACGATGTCAACTACTAGCGTGCCATTGTTGCGGGATCTTAAATCCCAGACGTTCACTATGCTGGCGGACATAAACAATGCGCGAGTGCGTAATTTTGGATGGGGAGCGATCGAGTTAATTCGCGAGCGCCTTGGTCAATCTGCCAATCCCGCTGTCACGGATAGGGGTGTAGAGAAGATCTACGAGGTAAGTGCCACGCCGATAGTGAGCAATAGCTTGGTTGCCGAAATACAGGATCAATTCAGAGCCTTGACGGACGACATCCAGTCTAGCCCTCAACAGAAGGCAAGAGACGCTGCCAGACTTCGCGACACACTGACTCAGTACGAGAGAATCTCGCAGGAGCCGATCCTCTCCGAAGTAAAGTCGCTGTTAGCGCAGGTGAATGACTTCATCGGCACAATGCAGCAGAGCGGCACAGCTTCTCAGATTGACATTGACCGTAAGCTATCTGCCATTGAAACAGACCTCGACGAACTCATACGAACGCAGCCTGATACGCTAGTTGATGACCTTGCGGCTGTGAAGACTAGGATGAAGGCGCTGATTACGCTGATGGGTGAGAGGGCCGTCTATTTCCAAGGCAGGCTTGACGCGCTGTCTAGTAGCATCGATAGCGTAGAAGTGCCAGAACACACATCCCTCGACGTTCGTAATTGGCTGAGTATAACAAGATCGCTCATATCAGTTGGAGTCAAGCGCTTGCCAGACGATAATGCTCGCTTCTTGCTGACCGTAACGATCCCGCTGCAACTCAACGAGTATTGGAGAGAGCTATCGGACGCCCAGAAGGTTGTATTCAGAGGAGACTTCGATGCGCTACGTGACGTGCTGAGGTCTGTGAAGGATATGTCGAGCAACATTGGCGGCGCACTGCATGGAGCGGTGCTCAAGATAGACTTAGGCTGTGGAGACAACAAGCAATCCGGATACGTTGGGATTGATAAACGACCGCTTCCAGGAGTGGATAAGGTGTATGATCTAGAGAACGGCATTCCCTATCCAGACAACACCGTAGGCGTAGTGCGCGCATATCATTCCTTGGAGCACTTGTCCAACCCCATCAAGATCATGGCAGAGATACACAGAGTATTGCGAGATGGCGGGGTGCTAGAGTTTGAGATTCCATCCACTAAGGGCGAGGGAGCGGATGCTAATCCGAGTCATCTTAGTCGTTGGAACAAGTCGTCGTTCGCTTTCTACACTGACGACAAATTGCGCAATGATAACGAGATTCCGTTCAAGTTCGACCTAGTGAGGATTGAAGAACTAGAAGACCCTGACAAGGAAGCTGTATACGTGCGGGGCGTTTTGCGGGCGTGCAAGACAGACACACAAGACAATCATCGATCTGATGGCGCGCAGCAGAATCCCCGCATTGTAGCAGCAATAGAAAGCGTACCTGAACTAGATCCGTTCTCTCAACTAATTATGGAAAGCACTCCCACGCCGCCGACATTCCGAAATGATTACAGACGTCCTCAAGAGTACGATTTGGCCGTGATGGTCAATAATCACTATGGTTATGCAGCACCAGAGGACGTTATGCTGCAATTGCGCCCGCTATGGACGGCTTACTTGTTTGGTTGGGATGATTATGAGAAAAATTCAACTTCTCCCAACGCATTAGATAATTTCATCGCGCAATTCGAATACTCGTCAGCTGTCGAGTCAATCTTCAAACAACATCTGACTACATGGGAAGGAGGGCATCCAGAGCCATCGGGCGATGCAGTTGCGGATCTTATAAGAGAAGCTGTATCCCGCGTAAACCCCAACGCGGTAGGCAATGAGCATTTCAGTTACGGGGCTTGGGAATTCGTGACTGATGAAGAACTTAGCGAGCGCAAGAAACGTGGTTATGAATGGCTACAAACAACAGACTTCTCTAGTGCTGCAAAAAAGATACTGGAAGAAGGCGGCGGCGTTGAGGAATTGGCGAAGTACCTTAATCAGGCAGTATCGACAGAGCTAAGGGACTATGATGTGCAGCTAGAGGCAAACGCTAGAGCGCGTAAGCCGAAAGATTACCCGTGGATGATGAAGGTAAAGAAGTTTGTAGCCCCACCCGGTGCCTCTCCTCAGTGGGCTATGGCGCAAAGCATGAAATCTAGTCTCGCTAAAGATCCTTTTGTGAAGGAAATAAGCGATCTGGGACAGAGCGAGAGTGATGAAGATCCGTTTAGCCAAGTGATTGACAAGGCAGTGCCGGGATTAATCACTACTTCTCACGACTGCGGGGGATACTACGCTGGATTGGATGCTAACGCATATCCGCTTTACGTAACGGCACTTCATTGCATTAAAGAGAGAGCAGGACAGGAACTCACCCTAACGAATGGTCAAATAATCATTGCCGACATTATCTCTATTCATAATGATTTAGTGATGATGCGTGGCAGGGAAAAAGTTGAGGGATTGGTTCCTTTGGAGCTTGCTGAGAAAGAGAGTCCTTGGGCAATCGGGCTTGCGCCAGTCTACGGTGAAAGCGAATTGATACATCGAGATCCGACAGCATCATTTCCTTATGAAGGAGTAGCTGGTTATGGAGATACAAATATGGGGCGTCGTGGGTGGTCTGGATCACCGGCCCTAGATTCCCAGGGTCGCGTAGTTGGAGTGCTCAGTAAAGCAACATGGCGCGAGGGTTCGAGGGATTTAGATCCGGGGTCCGCTTTGGGATATGAGTCAATACTCGAGCTACAAGAGCTATACCGTAAGGCAGGAATAACGCGGCTAGGTGGCGCTAAGCTGGGCGCAGCAGCAAGATTGACTGATGCGGGGGAGCAGTCGGGAGAAGCGCGGCTTGACTTCATGGCTAAGGAACCATCGCAGATTCCAGTGAAGGGCACGCTCTGGACCCATATTAAAGGAGCTGATCCTGAGCACAAGGATCTGAGCTATGATGAGATGATGAAGCTCTCGATTAAGGACGATGTTGTGAATCTTCATCACGACGCGCGGTTTGTGTGGAACGAGAACTACGCAGAAGGTTTCACAGTCTTCCTCGGAAACCAAGAGGACGCAAACAAGATGCTGGATTACGCAGGCGGAAAACTAGGAGTAGCTATGAAGCTCCGGCAGCCTTTAGTGTGGACTGACCCCAAAGAACTTGACAATAGGATCTTTCCACCGCACACTCCAGGTAATGTAGCTGGCAAGGATACTTTTGGCAAAATGTATCTCGTCGATACGATGGAGATGCTGCCTTCCAGGATGCGCTCCGAACCAAAGGGGCGTCGATATTTTGAGTTCTGTTTGAAATTCGCAAAGCATCCGAAGTTGAATGGATTATGGGCGCTAAGCGAGGAAGCATCTAAATCTTATGATTTGCCAGGTATGTTATGGAAGATGAGTGACAATACTCCATTCTGGTTGCGCGGGGGCAAGGATCACGAGGAAGAGATACAAGCAATGGAAAGCTGGCAAAAGCCAACTCAGGAAGCGATCGACAAGTTCCTATCACAGCCGCTCACCGCTTCCGAGTTCGATAGAACTTATGTCAAATGAATTATTATCTCAAAGGAAGCCTTTATGTTAACGGACAGCCAAATAATGAATGCACGAATAATGAGAAATAATCACATGACATACAGCGCTATTGGGGCTAAGCTAGGCGTCTCCCATGTGTCGATTATGTATCATCTTAAACCAGGAATGAAAACAATATATAGCGCAATATATGATCGTTCTCATAAAGATCAGATAGCCTCTCAACGTGCTTCGTATCGTGCTATGCATAAGAAAGAAACAGCAGCTCGATGTGCGGCATGGAGGCTGACGCACAGGAAAGAAATAGCTGCCTATCAGGCGGCATATAGCGTTAGCCACAGAGAAGTAGCAAAGTCTCGTACTGCGGCGTGGACGAAAACGCATCCTGATAAGGTTAATGCTTATAGTGCCCGCCGCCGGGCATTAAAGGCTGGCGCCCTTATTGGAGCTACAGCAGCACAACTTGCAGAGATCAAAGAGATATATCGCAAAGCTCATGAAGGCTTCCATGTCCGCTGCTACCTCTGTGGCAAAGTGATCCCGAATGGTCAACGTCATGTTGACCATATTGTGCCTTTGTCTAAAGGTGGGGCGCATAAGCCATCTAACCTAGCAGTGGCCTGTGCTAAATGCAATCTGCAGAAGGGCGATAAATCACCAGAAACAATAGGAATCCTAATTTAGATAACGGGGGTGTGCGCATGGATGATATTATACACCGCATTTTTGGGGCCTCGGAATTCAGCGCGGATTTGTATGTCCACGCCAACTATAAAGAGTGCGCCGATTGCTATGCGAAACTGCTAGAGCTTGGTGATCCACATGGCTCAACTAAGTATGCGCAGGCGAAGAAGAAGGCCGACAAAGCGGTAGCGCTTGCAAAGGGCATAGAAAGCGGGGTACAGTGTAAACGATACGGCATTCTGGTAGCGGAGCTGGTGGCGGCGTTTGTCGAGAAGGCGGAGCGGCTTTGGAAGCTTCAGAAAGGGATTAAGGAATTTACGAGGTGAACCAAATATGAAAGACAGGGTGATTAGAAAGCTATTCGGGGCAGCACCATTATTGTACGCAGATTGGTTCATTGGTCCAGCCAGAGCTGAGGATCTCACTCAGTATGCTGTAGATACTCTCGTAGCGTTGGGGCAGCCGATCTATCAGAATTTCTTCAAAGGGACGGCGAACGAGAGTTGGTACTTTGACCAGACTAACGCATTAGAGAGCAAGCTGCGAACCAGTATAGCGACCTGGGTTAATGAGACGCTGGGGCCGAAGACTGACGCCGGCGATCCATTATCCACAACTGGTAAGGGAGCCAAAGCTCGTTATCAGCAATACATCGTAAGTTGGATAGAAGCCGCACTCTCGCAGATTAAGAATTCAGCGCCATCAGTTATTGACGACAGCGTAGGATCGTTCGCTAAGGTATCAGCGCCTCCTCCTTCTGGTCCAGCGCCGGGATGGGCACAAGACTGGCAGTGGTACGAGGACGCAATTAACGACGCTGTGAGACAAGCACAGGCGGCATTGCCTAATAGAGCGGACATAGACTGGAGCCTAGCTTGGGATTGGGCGGAGGGTTACATCAATCCGGCGACGCTAGCAGCGCATTACAAGTTCGATCCAATAGCGCCTCCGAAGATTGTGATGAATGCTGTGTGGACTGGGTTGAAGCGCAATTATGATTGGTCTCCAGAAGAACTCTCCGCAATTAAAGCGCTATTGCCAACGGATGGAGGCAGGACACCAGGCGGGACAGCGGCCTCATTCACGGCAGGATAAAATGAATACTACAACAATTAAGAAGATATTTGGTGGAATCCAGATTGCGCCTGCTTACATTCTGGCCGATTGGAGCATCGGGCCAAGCCGAGCGAGCGGCTTAGCGGAGTACGCTATTGCGACATTGAACGAATCCGCATTACCTCTTCGTAACGCTGTGACGAACCATGCTACGCTACAAAGCTTGGAGGATAAGCTACGGGACGCTGCCGGTATGCTGGAGCGCGAGATACTTCTGTGGGAAGATGAGCAACTTGGGCCGAAAGACGAGCAAGGACAACCGCTTTCCACAATCGGAACTGGCGCAAAGGCAGCGTATAAGAATTTCATAGGTGTATGGGTACAGAAAATCCTCACCGGAATTGAGGCTGAATTACATATGCTTCCATCAGTCGAATCTCTCGATCCAGAGTTTCTCACCCAAGCGACTGCAATGGTAAAAGAATACCCGACGGTGATTCAGCCATTACGAGAGGTGTTTATAAGGCAGGCAGGTGGGGAAGTAGCTTTGAGGGGTGTTGGGGGAGCGCTGTCTAGCCTCCGAAGTCAATTAGAGAGCGTTAGGCGTGCTGGAGAGTTGAAGTACGGATGATTAGGGGATTGCATGGACTATCAAAAGGTGCTATAGTGAGGTTATTATGCCGGTAACGAGATGCCAAGTAGATAAAAAGCAAGGATACAAATGGGGAAATGGTGCTTGCTATCCATATAAGGCGAATAGCAAGGAATCGCGCAAGAAGGCGTATGACAAGGCTTTGCTTCAAGGGCGTGCAATACACCGCGCACTAGACATGAAGGGTGGCATGATGAAAACACAAACAATACACAAAGTCTTCGGTGCTGCTGGGCCTGCTGTCTTTACGCCAAGTGGAAACGGGGGTACAAATCAGCGCGAGATAGCAATTAGGTTGGCAAAAGAGTTGAGTATTGATTCTCCAAGAATCAACATCACTAAAACAGAGATATTTGATATGGAGAACGGGATAGCCAATGTGGGAATGTGGTATGAGATGCCCTTTATGTGGGGGTCTGAGTGTGGACAGGGAAGATATGAAGCGGTAGTGCCTCCATCAGATTATGTTGCGTGTGTCATACCGGAAAGCTATAGCGGCGTTCCAACAGGGAAAGAAGGACTTTTCCGAGGGACAGTGCGGCTTCACGTTGATACCAACAAAAGCGGTGCGTTTAGAGCATGCACCTTTGAAGACGATATGGGTACAGAGAAATATCTAGTGGCTGCAAGCGGCGTCGTGCCACAGCGAGCAGATGAAGGATTACGTGAGCTTACAGAACAATCTGCGCTATCTGCTTTACAAGAATACATTACCTCTCTAGGGTGGCCTGCGGCATGGATCGTGCATGTTGAGGACGCCGTTATGGATAGATTCTACGCTGCGTTTGCGCGGCAGCAAAGGTGGGATGACGCTTATCTATCAGCTAAGACAGCTGTGGGTGAATATCATCGGCAATATCTTGACTACGAGGCTATGACTTGGGATCGACTAGCGCGTGGACTAGAGCCGCCTGCATGGTTGATGCCTGAATCAGTAGCTGCGGAGGCCGAGCAAATAATGAATGAGAAAGTTGGAGGAGGCATGATGATGAAACCGCTATCGTTACGCGGCGTATTGATGGCTTCTGCGAGTCTCGGAGATCTGCTTGCAGTGCTGAAGCAGGTGCAAGGCCCGACGGACCATGTAAAGAAGGCAGTGAAGCAGCTAGAGGGCATGGTCGCGAAATACGATGAGGGCGCTGGCGCAAAGGATGTAAAGGCAGAGGCTATTAAGGCAATCCAGACCTTGCTGAAGAAAGTGCCAAAGCCAACTGAGGATCATCCGCGCACCAGAGTTATGCGAGCGTTGAAGCTGTTGGAGAAGATGCTTGGCAAGAACGTGAGCGCCGGTATTCTGAGCGCATCTATCGTGGAAGTCGCAAAGCTGTTGAAGGCTATCGCCGATCAATCGGATGAAGTAAAGAAGGCTGTGAAGATGGCCGCTGATCTAGCGGAGGCTTACGAGAAGGGCGCACCGCAGGGCTATGGCAACATCGTTAGCGTACAAGGGATGACAAAGCTGCTAAAGGCGCTGGAAGCTATCGAGGATAAGCCTACTGGAGTGACAAAAGCTATCAAGTCCTTGAAGGGTCTCATGGGTACGGAGGAGAAATCTACGCTCCCCGGATACGGTGTCTCAAAGCTGGAGACAGCCACGGCGCCGGGTGTATATCGCGCTAGGTTGATCAGCGAGGGACCGGCATTGGATGGTACTAACTGGGACGCCGAGCAACTCAAGTCAGCAGTGGAGCGGCATCTGTTCGATGGAGTTCCATTGAATGCGATCAGCTACTCTGGCTCCTATGGCCCAGACATTGAGTACCACCTTCCTGTGGACTCGGCGTTGGTTGGGCAAGTGGTTGGGAATCAGGTGGGGTTCATTCAGCCTGGAGCTACTTGGGAATTTGACGACGGACTCAAGAAATTTGCTGCGTTTGGCAATGTGTGCATCACTGACCCAAGCAGGCGCAATCTTGTTGATGCAATGTTAGATCAGGGACTCGACGCTCCAGGTATGTCGATTTACGCAGACGGCTCGAAAGACGATAACGAGATGGTGACGGGAATTACGGCTGTTCATTCGATGGATCTAGTTACATTCCCGGCGGCGGATGGTTATATATTGAGTCAGGCTTTGACAGCCTCGATCAAGGAGTGGGGACAGATGAAGACACGATTAATGGCAGCTGGAAATCCGGCGGGGTATACGACAGGTAGCGGGGGTGGAAAAGACTGGGGAGTTATATGGGAAACGTACCTTGATTCTCGCTTACGCCCATTGGCCGCGAGAGCTGTTGCTGATGCAATAACTCAACTCAACGATCTCGATATCCCTCTTTCAGCAGACGCATGGCAATCCACAGACATTAAAGATAGTGATGCGGAAGCGGAGGATATATTAGAAAGAGTTCAGGATGATCTTATGAAGCTTTTCGCTAGCCCAAATATAGACACAGGGCAGCTTCCAGTATGGGGCGCCGCATTGATCAGGAAATACGGGAATGAATACGCGGCAAGCCTCATAGACACAGCAACCAATTTGTGGAAAGGAATTACGAGTAAGAAAGTTGGAGGAGGCATAATGGGTAGAATGCAAGCAGCGGACACCGAAGGATTGCCCCCGGCAGACCCAGCACCCGCTGAGGCAGCACCAGAGGCTCCTGCGCCAGCTCCAGCAGCGCAGCCGGTAGATGTAGGCGCATCGTGGACGCAAGCCTACACAATATGGCGCACGATCGATTGGATGGCGCAGCTTAACGCGGTCAAGGCGCAGGGGAATGTGTCCGACGCGATTATGAAGCTGATGGATAAGATGAAGATGTCCATTGACGAATTCAGTCAGTTGGCATTGGCTGGCGCTCCGAAAGAGGAGTACGACAAGCTGGTAGCCCGATATGCACCAGCGGCACCCGCTCCAGAGGCAGCTCCTGCAGTAGAAACGCCCCCAGCTCAGGCCGCGCCTGCAGCACCCGCAGCGCCTGCAGCTACAGTGCAGAGTGCTATCATGGATCAACGCATAGCAGCGGTAGCGGAGATTGCGCGTAAGTTGGATCAGCGCGTAGCACAGGCGGACGTTGATGAGCTAATCGAGAGAAAGGTACGGGCCAGTAACTTGCCGCGTAGCGTAGCGCAACCGCTCCAGGCTTCAATGACTGGGCAGCCGCTCAGCGCAGGTGAGGTGGACGGATTCATCAGGTTTGAGCAGGATGTGTGCGACTCACTCGCGGGCAACCTTGCTGAGACAGCTGGTGTTACGATAGACGGAGAGTTGCATTCTGATTCCAACAATGATACTCTGGATGGGGCACTGGATGCGCTATTCAAGAGCCAGGAGGCAGCATGACAGAGAAAGTACAAGCAGCAGCTGGAACACCGGCGGCACTAACGCCGGAGAGCAACGCTGGCGGGAAAGATTGGGGCACCATATGGGAAACATACCTAGAATCACGCTTGCGCCCATTAGCTGCGAGAGCTGTAGCGGATGCGATAGCCCAGCTCAAAGATCTCAATCTTCCTATTTCAACTACCGCGTGGGGCTCCACTGACATTAACGACAGCGATACTGAACAAGAGAGCATCATGGAGAGAGTGCAAAACGATCTTATGAAGCTTTTCGCTAGCCCAAATATAGACACAGGGCAGCTTCCAGTATGGGGCGCCGCATTGATCAGGAAATACGGGAACGAATACGCAACGAGCCTCATTGACGCGGCGACCGGATTGTGGAAGGGCGTGACGAGTAAGGAAATTGGAGGTGGCATGATGACAGCAGAAGACACGCGGCTCTCTGAGGTTGAGCGCATTGCGCACAAGCTCGAACAGAGGGTGGTACAGGCAGACACGGATGAGATGATCGATCAGCGATTGCAGGCGAGTAAGCTTCCCGAGAATGTACGGGGCGTTGTACGCGCACAGCTGATTGGCAAACAGGTCTCGCCGGAAGAGACGGAGTCCTTCATTGGGCTACAAGAGGGAATCTGCGAGAAATTGCAGACAGGGCTAGCGGAGAAAGCGGGCGTAACGCTAGAGGGAGCATTGCTTCCTGGTAGCGAAGACGACACAGTCGAAGGTGCTCTCACTAAGCTATTCGAGAGCCAAGTAGGATAGGAGGAGTTATGAGCTGGAGACATTTAAGCGGACCTGAGCTTCAGGTATCTGTTACGATGGGCGCAACCGCTGGTACAGTTGGAGAGGTTGTCGCCGCGGATGGCGATACTGTCGTAGCTGTAGGTGATGGGGAGTTGGTGGCGGGCGTGCTGCACGATGCGTGTGATGGTGACGCGACGAACGTGAAGATGGATATTCTCGTCGCTGGGAGTATCTGGGAAGTTACGGTGGCGAGTCAGACTCTAAACCGGGGGGGAAAGGTAGCAATGGCTGGAGCTGACGTAGTTGAGACTGCAACAACCTCAGAGAACATAGTCGGGGAAATCGTGAATGATGCTGTAGCGACTGGCGACACTAAGGCGCAGGTTCTTATTCTCGGCGGAGCGCAACTCGCATTGTAGGAGGAATACAATGAACGAAGCACAAGCAGTTGGGAAAGCGTTGACAGAGCGAGAGACTGTCCAGTTGATTAATGGACTTACTCGCACTGGCGCATCGATGAAGCTAAAGGACTTGGCTGATATTGTAGAACAGTCGAGTGGGCGCCTAGCTGGATCTATCAGCCCGGGGCGCGTGGAGAATCTGCTTACGACTAACATCTCCGCTAAGCTGAAGGAAGCCTTCACTAAGTGGGGAGAAGGTTGGAAGCAGTGGACCGCGTCAGATCAGAGCGACTACATGGATGAGCAGGTACGCGAGGTCGTGGCGCAGATTGGAGAAATGCCCGCCCTTGCTGATACGGGTGGAACATTCCAGGAGATAGCGGCACCGACGATTTCTGAAGTCAGCTTCACCATTGGTGGATATGGCGGATTTATGTCGGTTGATATGAAAACGCAGCGATCGGATCATCTGAACTACTTCTCGAAACTCGGAGAACGCATGGGACGCTCGGCGATCAGTGCACTTCATACTTATATTTATAACACCATGCTTTCAGACAATCCGACGTACTCGGGAGACGACAATTCGTTGTTTGACCTAGCGAATCACCACAACGACACCACCCAGGGCGGTGCGCTTACAACCCTAACGTACGATCATCTAGCCGACGCTATAGCGCTTTTTGGCACTATTGTTGACGCTGACGGCGAGCCGCTCACGCTTGGGCAGAGGGTTATCCTCGTATGCGGTATCCCTAATCAGGAGAATGCAGAGCAGCTAATCAAGAACCCCGAGAAGCCGGGTACGGCAAACAGGGAAACCAATACCCTTAAGTCCCGTATTATCGGCGTAGATGTATCCCGGAAGCTGACCACGGAATGGTACCTCGTACCAGAACAGAGCGAGGTTGAAAGCCTAGTGATGACCTTCTACGAGGGTAAAGATACGCCAAGTATCACTATGGAACCGAAGACAAGTTCCTTCCAGTTCGAACGCCCAGGTGTCCAGCGCTGGAGAGAGGACATGTGGTGGGGAGCTAGCTACACATGGCCTGTGATAGTTAGAGGCTCTGGGACTGGAGCCGACTAAAGGAACATTAGGAGAAAACTGAACGTAGGAGGCATAAGATGGAATATCATTTTGATCTAGAGAAGTTTTGGAGAAAGCTCAAGCAACTAAATCTGGGCACGGGGACGCTATCCACTCAGGCTGGCGTCCGCCCAGATGATGTGCAGATGATGATCAGGCTGGAGATGGCTAAGGGAGACGTGGCCCTCAAGCTGCTAGAGGTGCTTGGCAGAGAGGTGTTGGCCTACGATCCGGATGAGAGCGAGGAAGAGGACGTGTATTTATCTGGTGGAGTGCCTGACGACGCGCCCGATTTCGTAACAACCAGCACCGATATTGATTCCACTGAATACACGATCAATGAGATCAAGGCTGGAGTAGCTGATGGCACATGGACTCTGGCTGACATAGCTGCAAGTGAGCGGGCTGCCGAGAATCCTCGATCGACATTGTTAGCGTGGATAGAGGAAATGGAAGCTAAGGTAACGTCAACGAGTACGGAGGTTTGACTATGAAGAAGAAACTAATAGGAGCGGCGCTGCTTGTACTATTGCTTTCGCTGGCGGTGTTCGCGGGAACGACCAATGTTGATGATTTGGAAATCGGCGGTGATTGCGCTATCGCTGGCGATCTCTCCGTTGTAGGCGACATTACGGCGAGCAGCGGTGATATTACAGTGGACGGCGATCTTACTGTCACAGGTACTGTCACGGCAGCTGGAAGCTCTGTCGCAGATCCACTCTCTTTAACGGGCACACTTACACTGGGTGTCAATGGGTTAGGCGTAGACATGCTGTGCTACGGCGATACAGTGAGCGCAAATATGCTTTGGGATTACACGGCGGATGAGTTGATCTTCGATGGCGCAGCCACTGCATTCTTCGGAGACAACAACATCCTCTACTTCGGAGATGGCGGAGGCGACGCGGATCGTGACTTTGCTCTCTACTACGACACGAACGATCTTCTCCTGATTCCTAAGCTAGCTGCAGATGGATTAAAGATTGGAACCAATTCGCTTCCAGTCAGCATCACTCAGAATGGAACGTTCACAGTAGGAGCCAGCGATGAAGGCCATGACGTAACGCTCTACGGCGAGACTGCTGCAACATACACTCTGTGGGATGAATCGGACGATAACTTGATTCTCAACGGAGCTGCGGCTGGTCTCGTTATGCGAGATACGGCTGAGCTGCGTTTTGGGACCGGAGCCAGCGATGCTGGCGACATCGTCATCGATTTCACTGATGGCACTGCATTAGCTGTGGTGGCAGTAGCTGCGCATGAGGCGCTCCTTATTGGTGATGATACCTTCCAGATCAACACAACTCTTAAGGGCACGTTCACGAGTGGCAAGGATAATATTGGTTGGGATTGCAAATTCTACGGTGCAACAGCCAGTGCTTTCATGCTATGGGACGAAGATGTTGATGATCTCCTCTTTGATGGTGCAGCTGGCCTTGCCTTTGGCGATTCCAATCTACTTCGATTCGGCGACCTAGGTGCCGGCGACGTGAATTTCAATTTTGATTCGGCTAAGTTTGAAATGGAGAGTGCTGCAGCTGCTACCACGTGGAATATCGGTGCGGCTGGCAAGGTCTTCAACGTAACGCATACTGGTACCTGGACATCGGGCGTAAACAACACTGGTTATGACTATAAGTGGTTCGGAGCAACGGCAAGCGCATATTTGCTCTGGGATGAGGACGAGGATGATCTAACGTTCGCTGGAGTTGCTGCTGCTGTATTTGAAGACGACGCTGATCTCAAGCTAGGGACCGGCGATGATTTTGTCTTCAGCTATGATGGCAATGATATGCTGCTAGAGGCCGCTGTGAATGGCGACGGTATGAAACTTGGAACGACTTCTCATACGATCTCTGCAACCCACTTTGGTACGTGGACTAGCGGAGCAACTACTGATGGATTCGATTACAAGTGGTTCGGGGCCACCGCTGCAACGTACATGTTGTGGGATGAGTCAGACGACGCACTTGAGGTCGGAACAGCCACCAACTATGTATCAATCGATGACACTACTGGTATCAAGATGCTTGGTAGCGTGGATGACATCACGTCGGTCGCGGCTGGTATTAAGTTCACCACCAATACGACCAAGACTCATAAGTACGTCACAGGGCAATTTGCCTATGTAAGCGCGACTGAGATCTCCGTAGCCGGTTGGGGAACCGATGTAGTGTGCGAAGGTCTTCCTGCTGGTACCGCAATCGATACAGATGGAGCCGGAACTCTGACGCTTGGTGTAGTTAAATCAGAAGCTGCAGCCGACTTCATTCGTTGGTCTTGCCAGGTCCCAACTACATTCGTTGACACAGGCACAGCAACCGATCTGATCTTGGAGATTGAGGCTAACGAAACCGTCTCAGGCGCTACGGTTGCCTGCGACGTGTATGCGTATGGTGGAACCACTCCGATCGTCGAAGGCAACTTCTCGTTGACTGAGGCTGACGGTAAAATCTGGTATACGCTCAATCTTGGAGCAGATGCGGACATCGATGCTGACGACATTCTCATTATCGAGCTGGTGCAAGCTGGCGCAGATGATGACTTTGATCTCTACGGCTATCGACTGAAGTATCGTGTTGGTATTGAGGCGACTGAATAGGAACAGATTCCCCCCGTCTTTCGGGGCGGGGGAGTCTTTTTGAATGCCTGGAAACATAGGAGCGAATGATGGCACACAGACACAAGGGCGGGCAATTCCTAGCGACAGCTATCTCCTCAATAGCAAATGGGGCAACAGCGCTAGAAGGCACGGACTTCACGTCAAGAGAAATCAATGTAGAGAATGTAGAGAGCATAGCAGTACAGCTTGTAGCGACTGGAGCCGATGCTGCTATCGCCGGTGACGTAACAGCATATTTCGTAGCATCACCGCAAAAGACGCCGGGATGGGATACGTTCAATGCCACCTCACAGGCGTTCGACTCCGCAGCACTTATGATGACCACAAACGCAGAAGAGCGGCACTCGGCGCTCATAAACACTCATGGGCTAGCATTCATCAAAGTGATGGCTATAGCGAATGCAGCTGGAAAGGGAATCACGGGCGTGAATGTAGCTTATGGTCGTAGTACTGAAGTACCATAAGAGAGCAAGGGAGGGGCTATGCTTTATACAGGGAAAATGAAGCCGGATGTACGAATTAGCGCTACAGTGACAAAGGATGGCGTGGAGATTCCGCTGGGTCAAGTAGCCGGTAAAGGGCGAAGCTTGCTATTGCGATATCGGCAGTGGAAGATAAGGCGAGAGTTGAAGAGGGACGTAAAGTAGTGGGAGTTGATATATTATGGCCGATGTAGTGTATGCCGTAGATGCGGGGTTAGCCATCATAACGAATTTGATGAAGGGAGCGGGCACTGAGCCAAAGTGGATCGATCAGGGAACCGGCACTACTCCAGCCGATCCTGCTGACACAGCGATGGAGACCCCCGGCCCGGAAGATCGCACCGTAGGTACGTCCTCTCGTGTGCTCACGAACGTCGCAAATGACACGTATCGAGTCGTTGGCACTATTACTAAGACAGGATCTGCAGCCGGTATTACAGAGGTCGGGACGCTCGATGCGATTACTGGTGGGAATATGGGGGTGCATGCAACATTCGGTGCGATTCACTTAGAGGTGGGGAACTCTATTACCTGGACTGTGGACACGGCACTAGACCAAGCTTAAGGAGCGGGAGAGATGTACACACCGACAAATCGGGCTAGCTCCACGCTCACCACTGAATTCGTGCATGGGACTGATTCCTCTATAGTCCTTGCTGCTATTACGGGGATCAATGCGAACGGCGGGTACTTTGCAGTATACGAAGAGCAACCGACTGGAGCCGAGTATGCCTTGTACGAATACACAGGCATCAGCACGCTAACTCTTACTGGGCTCACTCCGTGCACGCTCGGGAACGTAGAATCTTCAGCTGCCCATACGTTCGCTGTTGGGACGAAAGTAGCCATCATAACCGCTGCCGAGTACATCAAGGGGACTGGGTCGTTCACTAATGTTTTTACAGTCTCTCCATCTCCAGCGAATGCAGACTATGAAACCATCCAAGCAGCGTTAGATCATGGCGGTAGCCCTGTAGCCGATAGCCTGTATCTCGTTTATCCAGGGACGTATACCGACGACACGATAGCCTTTACCGCAAACAACCAAGAAGTCAAAGGTATGGGAATTAGTCCAGCAAGGGTCGAGGTCACTGCCGCTAGCGCTAATATCTGTGATTATGGAGCCTTTACTGGGTGCAGAGTAAACAGAATCAAGATGAACGTATCTGCGGCTACAACGCTGGTTCATACGGTTAAGGGCACCACCAATGGCGAGTGTGCGTTAGTCAGGTGCCACACAACTATGGTCACTAGCTATGCTACAGCGGGGGTCCAGCCCTCCTGTCTTTTTAGCGATGGCACGAGTACGATGAAGGTTGTTGAAGGAACCCTAGAATACAAACACACTGGCAGTAATGCCGCTGTAGCAAAAGCACCCATATATAGCGGTGGGGCTGCAAGCAGGACTACGTTGCAACTTGTTAACATCGATATTGATTGTTCAAACGCCGCATTTGTAACCGGCATATCTTTCGGATCTGGGGCTAACGTATTAACGATCAATAAGTGTGAGATTGACATCAGCGACCCAAATGCAGCCATCATAGCTGGGGCTTATATAGGCAACACCGTGGACCCTGGGGGTTCTGCTGACCAGGAATTCTCTAAGAACACAATGCACATTACTGGAGGCGGAGCAGTAGCAGCTGGTGTCTATATCAATTCAGCTACTGCAGAGGTAAGGGGCATATTTAATCATATCCACGTTGTAGGCTCTACAGCTAATTATTCCTATGTCATGACTGCTTTAGCCGCTGAAGCTACGTCTCAATTTGAAGACATAATCGCCGCTGATGGAACAAGCATTGGAGCCACTGCAGTCTTTAAACAGGTAAACAGTGAGGTGGACGGAGACTTTACTGTATCAGGCGATGTTGCTATTGGTGGGAGCTTGGATGTAAAGGAACTGGATTTTAGCGATGCGACAACTGTCACAATCGCCACTGGTGTAGCCACTCTCACACAAGCCAATCACATGCTTGAGACAGAGTCGGCAGCCGCAACCGACGATGTTGACACGATTAGCGGGTTAGGAAATGGCGAGGTAGCATTCCTTCGTGCGGCTAACGGGGCGCACACGGCAGTCCTTAAACACGGTACAGGAAATATTGTCATCCCGGGTGATGCTGATTATTCGTTGGATGACACCACAAAGACAGTGCAGGTTATCGGCGATGGAACAAATGTACATTTGGTTGGGGCGGCTGGTGGGGCTGGAGCGGATTCTGTTCTCAAGTCCACCCTCACAACCAAGGGCGACATCTACGCAGCAAGTGCAGCATCGACACCTGCGCGGATTGGCGTTGGCGCGAACGGGCAGCGCTTAGTCGCTGCATCCGGCGAAACGCCAGGTATGAAGTGGGCCGGTTTCGACGGGGCTATAACGGCAAAGACAGCCGTTGCAACGCTGACTGTGGCACAAGCTGGAACTATTCTTGTCTCATGTGCCGCAACGCCTTACACGATAACGCTCCCTACTGCGGTTGGAAATACTGGCTTGCGCTATCACTTCATTAAGACTGACGCGAACTACTTTCTCATCACGCTTGAAGGCGATGGTACTGAGACGTTCAATTACGAGAATTCAACAGGTGCGCCCGTGACTACTTATCCTCGTCTTAACACATATTGCGCAGAGGTGACGGTTGTTTCTGATGGCGCGAACTGGCAATGCCTCAACGAGCAAATGGGGCAAGTCCCTTCTTGTAGGGGTTACCTAAACACATTGCAAGAGAACCTCACGGACAACACGTGGGTCTTGGTTGCTTTTGATACTGAGGGTTACGACATCGGCAGCAACTTTAATACAGGTACGCATGCGTTTACTTGTCCTGTCCCTGGGAAATACCTTGTTAGGACCAATATTATGTTCTATAGCCCATCAGTGATAGCGAATAAAGACTATTATGCCGGGATCTATGTCCAGGATGCGCAAGAGACAGCTGGGATAGCTCATTCTTCTGTAGTGGCGAGTATGATGGTGAGCGCCTTCAATCCACTGCTGGCTGTGAGCAAGGATGATGCGATTACCTTCAAAGCTAAGGCAAATGTAGGGGCAAGCACGGTAGATATACGAGATGGCACGTCTAACACATACTTCAATATCTACTTAGCGTCCAAGGATTAGTAGGAGCCAGTGGGGCGGCGGTATATTACGCTGAGGCGTTGATCTCGGCAACCGCTTCCCTCCCCACTGATGGCGACCTTGCAGCGTCAGGCAAAGCATCGCAAGAGGGAGTAAGAGGGAGCAATGGCTGAGACATTTAGCTTTTGGGCGAACGGAAGCGATGACGAGGAGGCTCTATGAGCTGGGGCGAGGATGAGTGGGGTGAAATCGAATGGGCGGGCGTATCCACCACCACGTTCGCCAAATTCTTAGTCGCTACCATAGCCTGCGGGTCGAGTATACAAAAGTCATGTGCGAAGGCAATCCAAGGCAGCATTGCGATGACTGGGGTTTGCGCTAAAGCGATCAGTAAGTCCATAACAGGCGCTATCGCCGCTACGGGGCAAGTGGGCAAGGCTGTTGGTAAGGGCATAGCTGGGGGAATAGCCATATCAGCATCTTGGTCTATGGCATATGCAAGGCACCTTGTGGCAACAGTGAGTGCATCTGGTACGGTAGGGCGCTCGATAGCTAAAACAATCCAAGGGGCGCTTAGCGTTGGGGTCTCTCTTCAGAAGACAGTTGGAAAAACGATTATGAGTAGGATGGAAATTGCTGCAACCAGCACACGATCTATTAGCAAAACGGTAATTGGAAGTATTGCCATAGCAGCGAGCGTCTCCCGAACATTTTTAGTGCATTTGGTGGCTGCCATTGGTGTAACGAGTGAAGCAGGGCGGGCAGTGGGTAAAGCAATTCAAGCGAGCCTTAGCGTGGGGAGTTCGGTACGGAAGGCAATCGGGAAATTGATCACGAGTAGAGTGGAAATTACCGCAACATACGCCGCTGCCTTTGCCAAGCACGTCATAGCATCCGTAGCAGTTGGAGGATCGACTCTGAAGGCTGTAGCGAAAACCCTGCTTGGCAAGATCAGCGTAACGGGAGCCGCGAGCGGTTGGTTCCGAGTTGTAGTGACGGGGGCGTTGTATTTGGGGAAGCGGATTGCTACACTGATGTTCGGAAAACATGATGACGACATTGATATAGGGAATCGGGATGATGATCTGCATATATGAGAAAGAATGCTAAAATGCCAAACGAAGTAGGGGTGCTTATATAATGTTGGAGCTGCAGTCTGGCGAATTCGGGGTAGTATTGGCCCTTACTGTGTATGACCACGATGGCGGCGTACATGCCTTCACGGGTACGGAGACCGTACAAGCCTATGCGATCAAAGGAGGAGGGTCTGCAGTCGCCTTTGGCAGCTCCGTGGTACATGATAGCGCCGCCGGCATACTTTGGGTTACAGTGCTTGAGGCCGATGTTGATAATCTCACGCAGGGCACATATGAATTGCGCGTGAAAATCTCCGGCACAACTTCTGCCTTGATTCCAGAGCCAGCACAGATGAGCATAGGAAGGGGTGTGGCATGAAGCCAGATGAACTAGCGGCAATACGGCAAGCTATAGATGACACTGTCGAGACTTATACGCACGAGGATGCTGACATTGAGCAGATCCTCGACTTGACCAGTAGCCGCCATCTCACCATTGCTCACTTCCTTCTGGCGGATGCAATCACGATAGACAGCCCCACGGCCCCGACAGCGCCGACTCTCGATGACCCTCCAACCATTGATGATGTACCCGCAGCGCCAACGCTAACATCAGCACCTACTAAGAGCACGGCTATCGCCCTCCAGAAGTGGCAGACTCAAGTAGCCAACGATAAATACTCCGCCGATCTCGCAACGCGCAAGTGGGAAGCAGAGGCGGATAACGCTATTACTGAATGGAGAGAGAAAGCGTCTGACCAGCTGAGCAAGTACGCGCAAGAGATCTCCCAGTATCAGGCAGAGAAATCGGAAGTGCAAATGCAGCAAGAATTAGCACGCGCTCAGTCGCAGATCTACTTGGAGCTTGCGAAAGAGGACGTGATGTGATGATGCTTATTAGGAGGGGAGAATGAGCTATACAATTGGAACGGCGCTAATAGACGCTCCTGGGGTATACATCATCAGGAACGCTAAAGCGGGCAACCTATACATTGGCTCATCAACCCGATCGGTTAAACGCAGTGCGATTCCAGAAGGAGGAGTGCTGTTTAGAACTTGCGATAATGATTTATGCGTGAATCCAGATCATATGTTTCTTGGCACGAAAGCCGACACAGCTGCCGTGGCTATTTCTCATGGAAGAGGAGGCAGGGGTGGAGCACGAGGGGAAGCGCATGGTCATGCCAAGCTGTCTTTGATTGATGTTGAAGAGATCAGAAATTCAGCCTCAACTCAAAAAGAACTGTCAAGGCGGTACGGAGTTGATCGATCAGAGATTGGCCGTATAAAACAAGGGAAGGCCTGGAGGGAGTAATATGTATGAAGTTTCTACTAGTCTTGGTCGCTTGAGAGAAATTATTGGCGATACGGGCGATGACGAACTGTTCACCAACGATCAGCTAAACGACTACCTAAGCGCGTGCAACGATAACCTTGGCTACGCGGCAGCTCGCGCATTAAGACGTACGGCGAACGACCCTGGGTTGCTGAGGAAGAAGTACGGCTCATTTGGGCGAATGGATGCGGCGACGATAGCCTCCTTCCAGCGCAATCTGCTGGACCAGGCTAAAACGCTAGAGGAATCGGAATTGAGCGCACAGACGCCGGTGAATGTATCCCCGACAGCCGATAGCGACACGGCTTACGTCTCTACGGATTCGGAGGGATGGCATGAAGAGACTGACCTCGATACGCTACTCACGAGCCAAGAAGGGAAACGCTAATCGGAGAATAATTGGAAGTGATGTATTATGAGCAGCTTCACGTATGATGACACGCTTTCTACTACACTTGCGTATTTACGCTTCAGGATCGGCGATACTCAATCAGCCTACAGGAAGTTCTACGACGAGGAGCTAGACGCAATCCTGTCTAAGAATAGCGATGACGTTGATGAAAGCCGAGGGGAATGTTTCGGCATCATGGCGCAAGACCCCGATAGGCTTATGTTGACCAAGGATGGTACAGCGGGCGCGTTTACATTGCTGGCTCTCATGGGTCTCTACACCAGCCGCTCTGCGGAATGGAGGGCATCGTAATGGCGTTCACCTACGACGCGAGTCAAGCAACTTACACATCGCTCAACTATTTGCGCATGCGCTTAGGCGACACTGACTCCTCGTACCCGCTCTTCACAGACGCCGAGCTCAATGCCATCATCACCAAATGCACAACTGGGGGCGTTGTAAACTTCGACCATGCAGTAGGAATCCTGCTCGATACGCTTGGCGTAGATCCAATCCGGGTTATGCAGAGCCGCAAAGCAACCAGCGGATCAATCGCGCTTTTGGATGAATTAAATAATTATGCTAAGAGAAGCGAGGTGTACCTGGACTAATGCCTGACTACTCCTATGACTCTGCCGCAGAATGGAATACCGGAGACTTCACCAACGCAAACGCGGTTGAAGTTAGCGGCAAACTGACTCCAGGTGTTTCCCCAGAGACCCTAGCCACAAACGTCTCAGAGAACGATCTATCGGTCTATCTGCGTTGTCGGGAAGGAAGTGGGGCTTCCATCGAGAACGTGGGTAGCGCGGGCGATGGGACGCTCGCAGGGGGTTCGTGGGCGGAGCGGGCTGATGGTCGGCATTACATCACCGGCGGCTTGGTTACGGTTGCATATCACGCGAGCATGAAAGTGGCCGAAACAGACGATAATGACGACGAGACCACCTCGTACAATTGGACGGCGCAGATACGTGTACAGTTTGGCTCAGTTGCAGCAGCAGTCTTCATGCAGCGCGCGAATCGCTTTCAGCTTGGTATGGACGCAAGTGGACTTCCTTACGTAAAGAACTACTATCACATTAGCCGCGTCTACGGAGAGGGCCACTCGTTTACTGATCTTCCGCAAGGTGACCCCTTCTACCTCAACTATACGAATCTCGTAAGTGGATCTGTCACGCTGACCCTTGCTGGCGGCGACACTTACCCTCAATCTTATTCAGTTGATTACGCGAATGGAACAATTACGTTCACTTCTGGTGGAACCTCCACTGGCGAATGTCTCGTAAACTACATACATCACGAAGCTACGGGATGGAATGAGCTTGCAGATGATACAGCGCTGGAAGTTGACACATGGTACACGATCGGCGCATCATGCAGTGGCGGTGCTCTGACTCTGTACGTGGACGGGGTTGCCGTGGCTACGCTGAGCAGTAACTATGCTGACAATGATTCGGAAGAAGATCTAGTCGCTGGGTTCGCTGGCGATTGGGACCAAGTTATGTACTCTGGTAACGAATCAGCCAGCAATCGTGTAAGCTTCCCGAACTCGGGATCTTGGGAGAAGAGAATTACCCTTGCCGGCGATAGGGCTGCTAGGTATTTGGAAATGAACGTAGCCTTAGCCGATGAGCATTCAATTAGCATATCGCTGGCTTTTGCTGATAGCGATGACGATTTAGACTACGTAGATGGATGGAGTTATGCTAGCTTTGTTGACGGTGTGAATGAGATCTATCCGCCGCCAACTGGTTTATATCATGGCACACACTTGCTTATAAAGATTTCTTGTTCAGAGGGAGCGTATGATCGGGAAGCTGTCTTAGTGGATTACCTGAAGGTCTACTTGCGCGAGCCAGCAACGCCGGTAGCTGAGCAAACAACCTCGCCGTATGCGGATTTAGATATTGAGGATGTGTCCGCAGAGGATTTATCTGCTCTTATCCGTGAAGTCCAGAATAACAGAACGGTGATCAAGGAGATAAGTAGGACGGTAACGAATCTTAAACGCGCGGTATCCACTAATGACAATTATGGGGAAGGAGGATTACCTGGAGTAGGAGACCCTGGCGGCGCAACACCATCTGATCCCACTACTGGGTTTACCGTCCGATTGGCAACCACAGAGGAGAGGCTCGATATCTGTGAATTCAATGGCACGTGGCATTTGGGAATGATACGGACCCTCCAGTCAGACTTAAATCGAGCGTTTGACTGGATAGCGCGTGATGGGAATGCCCTATACCCTCTATTGGGGCGGGTGGCTGCGCTAGAAAACGCTGGCTATGCCACAACTACAGAGGTTGCCACTGCTGTTAGCGATCACAATGCATCCGCGTCCGCGCATGATAATGGCGCCGGGACGTCTCTATACGATCACAAGATCCTGTCCTCTGGGGTGCATGGGGCTTCAGAAGGCGATCCACTGATGACTCTAGCTGATACAAATACTGCGATAGGGAATCACGCGGCGCTAGGGACGAACATTCACGGCATCGGTTCTGGTAATTATGTTGCATGGACCGATCAGTCCGATCAAAGACAAGTAGGAGTTCGCTGGCTGGTGTTGGCAAATGCATCCCTAGAGAATGACGGAGTTATAGACGTTGCTATTGACTCGCTGATAGGGAATCACGCGTCGGTCTCTACGGGCATTCATGGGGCTCCAGCAGGGAAACCAGTAGCTTATGCATCAGAAGGCACTGGTGACGTAGTGCTTACGGCAGCTGGGCTTATACTCGCAGGTTTGGGTGAGGATGGTCTGATCGATGATGCTATTGATGCCTTGATCGGGGATCATGCAAGCAATGCTAGCGCCCATCATGCAAAGTACACAACAGGTGAAGCGGAAGCAGTTATCGCGGCAGAGCTAGTGGATGGGCAAAGCATCGACCTTCGCATTGATGCGTTGATTGCTACTCACGAAGGATCAAGCACAGCGCACGGCAGCGTGGAAAGCAACTTCGCTAGCCACAAGGATGCCACTACGGGTATACATGGAGCGAGCGGGAATTACCTTGCTAAGTCAACACAATCTTACAATACGGTTGAGACGATAATCTCGAATGGTAATTTTGCAACTGAAACGTATGTTTCAACTGCCTTAAGCAGTTATTCAACGACGTCGTATATTGATGAAGCTGATGTTGCTCTCGGGGGATTCATAGCTACTAACGAAAGCGATATCTCAGACCTTGATAGCCGGGTTACAACACTGGAGAACGCATAACGGGCAGCAGGAGGGAACATGATTAGAACAGAGGTACGGATTGCGGATTTGGAGTTTCGGGTGTACCAGGAGGATGATGTCATAAAGATCTTCACACCTGGTTCGGTTATAGAGTTTCCGAAGGAGCGGGCGCAGGATGTCATCGACGCGATATTGGTGGTTGACTTTGCAATAGGAAGGCAAAGAGCCGTGGCGCGCGAAAAGAAAGCTTAGAAGGAAGTGGTAGCATGGACTGGGTAAAGGTACTTACCGATCTCTCGCCAGCAGCTTTGTTGGTGGTGGCGATCTGGGTTATTGCGGCAAAGATGGTTGTGCCGATGTTGAAGAGCCACAAAGAAGCGATTGATCGCATTATGGCATCCAATGCTACCGTGATGGAGGCAATGAGAGCAAGCATCGATGAAAACACGAAGGCAGTTGAACGCGCCATCAATCACAACGAGAAAATCGTTACGAATCATCTCAATAACGATCAGCGGGTGAACGAGACCCTACTCGCGGCTATGAGGGACGTCACCACAGCGTTAGAGCATATGAACCATCGGCGGAGAGAGCTTGATGGCAATTGAGTAAAACTAATAGGTGGGAGGTGAGATAATGAAGTTTTTAGAGGCGTTAAGGTGGGTACCGGATGCGTTTAAGTTGATCGGTTCGCTCGTGCCTTTGGTTAAGGGCTTTATCGAGGGACACGAGGTGCCGGGTCACGGTGCAGAGAAGAAGGAAGCTGTCCTTGCTGCAGTGGGGACGATTCTTGACAAGATTAATACCCCTGCAAAGACCAAGACGTTTGCGCTGTGGATTATCGGTTTTGTGATCGACAGCATAGTGGTGATTAAGCATGCCGCTGGGTTGTTTATTCACAGCGACGAAACAGAGTAAACACAGAATAGGGAACTCTCTCCCTCCCGAGAGCAGCGGGCCGTGGCGTGGTATTAGCCTTGGCCCGTTTGTTTTTCAAGTGGCTGTTTTGCCCACTTGCTACTATGCTCTTTCGATGTGGGGGTAGGTATGAATTGACGGGACTTTCTCACTGTGTGATACCTGCAACGAAAGCAAAGGCGCAAGGCTACCAGAAGAAGTGGGGATGCTTATCTAGTGAACCGGCGGGAGTTACCGTTAGCGATCGCAGATCAAGAAATGATCGACACGTTGTCAATCCTTGTCCTTGACATTCGAGGAAAGCTCGGTTATAATGCCAGCAATCAGAGAAACTACAGGAGGCGAGAAATGAAGACAATAGGAAAGAAAGTACAGATCACGGCCTACGTTCCGCATGATAAACTGGATCGGAATTATCCCGAGCGGTTAGCGAGCCTAGCGGCAAAGAAAGAGCGCTCGATCAGTTTCCTAATCATAGCGGCGATTGACCAGTATTTGCGCGGCGAAGAGCGGCTGCAATAAGGAGGCTGGCGGTATGAGAGATAAGGATACGTGGAACTATCGAGCTGTCCGGCACTCCAGTAAGACTTCATCTGACAAGGTGTCCAAATGGGTTGGCATACAGGAGATATACTACACAGACGGCAAGATGGATGGATGGGCTGCCGAAAGGCGGGTGAGGGCGGAAACCAAAGAGGAGCTAATCGAGAGGCTGGAGATGATGCTGAAGGATGTGAAGAACCACGACGTTATCGAGCTGCCGGAGGAGGCGCAATGAAAACAGCGTTAAGCACGTATTCTGGAATCCTGAATGACAAGGAAATATTGAGATTGTGTAAGCCAGCGGAGTGGCCTGGAGAGCCTCTGTTGCATCCATTCGTTGATACTCAGAAGGGCAAGCCATCATACGGTCTCGGGTCGTTCGGGTATGATCTGCGATTGGCCTCAACGTTCCTTGAGCATGAAGCCAACAAAGCCGCTGTGCTCGATCCTAACGCGGTAGAGAAGACCTTGTTCAAGAAGATCGTGCAATCGGAAGTCTTTGTCCTAGCGCCGCACTCACAAGTTCTAGCGGAGACGATCGAGTGGTTCAACATGCCGCCTGACCTAATGGCGATCATCTTAGGTAAATCGAGTTACGCTAGGTTGGGATTGCTCGTGAACGCAACACCCGCTGAGCCGCGATGGAAAGGGATTCTCACGCTAGAGTTGGCTAACCTATCACCGCTCCCGATTGTGCTACACGTAGGGCAGGGGATAGCACAGGTATTGTTCTTTCGCGGGGAAGAGCCCGCGCGAGGGTATGATGAGAAGGAATCAGGCGGCGGGTACATGAATCAAATGGGCGTGACCTTATCAGGTGAAGCTGCAGCGCACGGATTAAGCAGGAAGGCATAAGGTGGGAGGGGCAACAGTAAAGGCGTATGCACAACCGAACGGCGGCTCAGTGACGCTACAAATCCTAGTTGGCGACAAACGGCGCGGAGTTATCGATATGCCAGCCAAAGATTGACCAGACTGGGACAAGGGAAGTTGGATGCGCGATACGTTCCTTGAGTGGCTGCGTGATGCGGCGCTAGAGGCTGGAAAGGAGGCGTAGAGTGGACAAATGGGGTGATGGTGGAGAGTACGAGGGGGTCGATAACGATACTTGTTCGCTCCGCTTCCAGAATCCATATGTTACAAGGCCAGTAAAGTGGGAAATTGTTTCAAAGGAAGGAGGTGATGAAGTATGAGCGAGCCTTCGGTTAGTGTGAAGACTGCAATAGCGACAGCAAGAATGCGGATAGCAGCTGTAGTGGAAATTATGACAAATTGCGCACAACTTCTTGGGATCGATGAATCGCCCAAGGAAGAACGTCCTATGGGAGACACGATTGATCAATTGATGGAAGGGTTTGATACACTCGACGACCTTGGAGCATCCATGCGTGATCAGCTTAATAGGCTATGAATAAACAAGGAGGGAGGAAGATGGATAGTGCAACAGGTGTTAAGGAAACGCTGTCTGAGCGACTAGGGGTACTTGAGAAGATGCTTGCAGGATGCATCGAATTGCTAAATGTAGAACCAACAGGAAGTCCTGCGCGGGAGGTAACGGCAACATATACTAAGATCATGGAAATGCAGGACACAGTGACTACGATGAGCGACATGGCTCAGGCTATTCGGCGATCTTTGTCAGAGCTGTAGGATGAATGATTCAAAGGAGGAATAGCATGGGAGGATTTGATGATACGGTACAGGATGCGATAGACGAGGCGGAAAGGTTCATACTCAAAGCTGTTGCCTACTTGGTGAGATCGGAGAACGATCGTCACGCTGTAGATGGCTGCGTGGAGTCTGCTTCTATGGTGCGGGCTAGCATGGATCTAACGAGAGCGCTTGTGGAGGTACGGAAGACACGCCATTGAATCCGAATGATGGGATGGGACGGAGGATGAGGTTCTGCGATGTCTGTGGGGTAGCGATGGGGCTTATGACTCGCAATGAGTACGTCGAGCACTTCATCCACCGCAGAGGCAGGTGTCCATATTGCGGCAAGTCGGCTGTACAGAAACAGCCAAAAGAGGAGGCGTGGTGGAAGCTGAACAGGAAGCGAGGAAGAGAGCTGAGATCGCAGTCCTGGGGCATATTGTCTATGAAGCAGAAGACTACGGCGAGCTGACGGAAGTTGAGGCTGGTATGATCACTCGCTGCGCAGAAGCCATCAGTGCAGCTCAGCGTGTAGCGATAAAGGAGTGTTTGGAGGAAGTGGTTGACACTCAACGGGGGCTTACTAGCGAAAGGGAATATACTAGCGAGATAGTAGGTGGGATAGAGAATAGGATTCGTGCCCTCATTAAAGGGGGCGTGATGGGTAAGCGAGTGAAGGACGCACTCACTGTTATTCGAGACTTAATGGCCGTGCTGTGGGCCGTGATCTGTGATGGCTGCAGCGCGGTAGCGTCGGGGTAGCACGGCAGGCAGTATGGTCATGTGGATCTACTGATCCAGCGGGGACAACGAGTAGAGGTAGCCGGGAGGGGTAACCCGGCCAGCCATTT
>Ga0307928_10000079_pt1 | contig 54046 bp, 110 predicted proteins | sample AceLakmetagen232_FD_201815 | JGI IMG/M metagenome (GOLD analysis project Ga0307928, IMG submission 201815) | Saline water microbial communities from Ace Lake, Antarctica - #232 | ecosystem: Environmental > Aquatic > Non-marine Saline and Alkaline > Saline | place: Antarctica: Ace Lake...
GGCTATTGAGTTGTCCTCTCCTATCTTTGTTCCTGCATCACAAGTTCCATCTGCATCTACAATTAAATTACAGGTATGAGAATTCTGGACTAAAGATATTAAACCTACTGCTGTACTCTCTTGCTGTATTTTTAAAGCTGGTTGGTCATCATCTGCATTATCTTGCTTAATAGAAGTAACGGGCGCAGCTGTATATGAAGAATTAAGATTTCTAACAACGTATAAAGTTTTTCTATCAGTATCTCCTCCTCTTGCCATTTCAACATAATTACTACCTATGGAAGTGTCAGAAAAAGTGGCTGTAGCATAACCATCATTATATTGTTTTTCTACCCACATACTTCTGGATAGAGCTGTATCACCTACTACCTGTAATTGTGCTAATGTGGGAGTTATTGTTCCAATACCTACACTTCCCATCGTGCTCCTAAAGCTATTCCTTCCGTAAAATTCTGCGGATTGAGAATAGAGTGCTTTGATTTCGTCTGAAGATAAACTTCGATTGAAGATTTTTACATCGTCTATTGAACCGTTGAAAAATGATGTTGAATATTTACCTAATACTAAAGGTTCTGCTCCATTTTCCATAGCAACATAACCCGCATTTTCATTTATGCCTGTAGTAACTTCATTCCCATTGTAGTATATAGAAATTCCACTTGCTGCATTATCTCCCCCTCTTCCGTCATAAGTTGCACTTATATATACCCATTCATTAAGTGGTAAACTACCTTCATAATATGCTTGTTGATATTTACTTGCTGAGGCATCATAAATTCTTAAATATATGGTTCCAACAGCAATATAAAAAGAATATTCGCCAGAAGTATAACCAATTCCTTTGCTTAAAACATAATCATTAATATCAGTTTGAGTTGAATAAACCCAAGCAGATACAGTAAGAGGAAAATCATTTGTTCCATCCCCGAATGAAAGACTATCCGTATCCCCCATATCAACATAATCATTAACCCCATCAAAACTAAATGATTCTCCGAACTTTCCTGTTGTATAGGTTGTATCATTATAAAGAGTTCCATCATTTCCCTGTCCTGAATAATCGAGTGCATCTTCATTTGCAGGTATATTCAATATTAAACCGTCATCTGAAAGACCGTTTTCCCATACACCTACTATGGTCCCTGTAGCTTTTATATTTCCTACAACATCGAACTTTTCAGATGGTGCAATAGTCCCTATACCTACATTTCCCCCTTTAGCAATATATATTCTACTTGATGAATTTGTCTGGAAATCAATGCCAGCTGCATAAGTGGTTGTCCTTATTGTAAAATCATTATTAGAGTCTGAATCTAATCCTGCAAAGGCATATAAATTTGAACCATTGTCTAAGATTTTATAATATCCTTGAACTGCACTTTCATTATAATCACTTTGTAATGTTAATTCTGGACGGGTGTCTGTTATATGAAGTGGACTTTGAGGGCTTGTTGTTCCAATTCCCACATTACCTGTATTATTATCAAAAAAGGTTTGAGCAATAGTAACATTATTTGTTATTTCAGTTATCGCAGTACAGGTTATACTATCACCTATTGTAGTAACATAAGTATTTGCTGGACACGCACCAGGATAGTTCTGATTATATGACCAATTAATTGCGCCTGAATATTCTGAGGCATTAACCAATCCATCTACATCTAATACGGTTGCAGGGTTTGTTTTTCCTATTCCCACATTACCATCGAAAAAAGCTGTCCCTGCTTGGTCTATAGTGAATATATTAGAGAATGAACCATTGGTTAATCTAAGTAAATTATCTGACCTATCAGCAGATAATAAGTATGATGTAGAACCATTTAATACAAAAAATATTGCTGCATCATTGTCAGCATCTAATTTTATCTGAGCATTATGGCTCACACCATTACCATCGCCTCCACGAATATAAACAGTCGCTGCGGCACCAGTATCTTGAATATAAAGTTTTTCGGACGGAGTAGATGTTCCTATTCCTATCTTTCCTAACGAATCATTTACATAAAATGTATTGGAACCATTTGTCCAGATTATTCCTTCTGCTCCTCCAATCATTACAGTAGTATCAGTTAGATTTCCAAACCTCGATGGGTCATTTGCTCCTGCTGATACTAAAGCAGTAAATAAAAGAATCATTAGTCCAAATAAAATAGGTTTTAGTTTCATAAGCTTAACACCCTCCCTTTTAATAACAGATTACCACTCTCGTCGAGAGTAGCTATATGGGTTGTACCTGCACTATCATAAAATAATGTTCCTGACGCATCTGGATTCAATATTCTTACAGGCTTGATATATCTATTAGCATCAATAATTTCATTGCCACCTATATCTAAAGATAGAGTATTTACTTTATGTGTCCCATCTTCAATATAGTCAACCATAAGATTTTGGTCTGATGAGGAGATTACATCTCCAGTGCTTCTATCTACGAGATCAGTCAATTTTCTCAGCCCCCTTATTATACATTTGCTCTAGGAATACTACAGCATTATGGCCACCGAGGGAAATCTTTTGTTCCTTAAGTGCCCACTCCTCAAAATCTTTTAAATTGTATTTAGAACTCGCAATCACTTTCTGCGCTTGTATTGTAACTATAATTTCAGTTTCCTTCTTGAATATTAAATCTTTTTTGATTTCGTCTGCCATTGTATTGACCTCAGCTATTGTATTAGCTTATTTTATTTCGAATGTTATTTTAAGACTTTCTTCCAGGACCTTTAAAATCCTCTTTTGGTTGGACTTATCTTCACCGCCTTCTAATTGCCAACCAAGACAATGATGTGTTGTGTTGGTGCCGACTCCAAGAGTCTTACGCACTCTCCTAAAATAAATGAGTTTGAACTTGTCTTCTTTTTTGAAACCTTCAAAATTGAAATAAACATCATCAATCCGAAACGCCCCTTCATAGAGACTTACTCCAAATATATGATCTTTTAATTTTACTTCAAAAAGTGATAGTTTATCTTGATCTATTTCGTTGAATAAATGCTCTTCGCCATTCTCTTCAAATTGCGTTAGACGAGAGCCATCTTCATATATGGCTGTCCACATTTTCTATTCCTTAACTTTTTTAGATTTCTTCTTAGGATGTTCAATAATTATTTCTGCTAAACCCAATGAAGGCTGCACTAATGCAGTATATTCGCTAGCTCCTGCAGTAAATCCAAATACATATTTAGTTCTAGGTGGTTCAAGAATCTGTTTTCCATCAGTTCTCACTTGCCTTCTCTTTCTAAAGAATAATGACTTGTTCTTGACACTTGCGCCCAATACTTTAATTGTGCCATCTAAATCAAATTTTCCATTCTCAAGGTCACAACTATAAGTTTTTTCCCCATCAGAAAGCTCGATTTTCTTTACAGCACCCGGTTCTTCCCAGGCTAGATCAAATTTATTATCTTCGCTTTCAGCTACTACTGAATCATCTGCCAGAGTAACCTTCCATGATAATTGTTCTTCCATGTTAATCCCTCTTAATTTTCGTATTTATATTAGTTTCGCTCATTTCTTGATTGAAACGATAAATTCCTTATGTGATGTTTGCATTATCCCATGTGAATAGGGTTCTGTCTTGAACTGATTTTTCAACATATCTAACAGTTCTTTCTGCGAGATTTCTCCTGCTACTTCAGGTATTACTGCTACCAAAGTGCCACCAGGTTTCAAGAGTCTATGTATCTTCTTGATTAATTCAAGTGGTTCTTCAATATATTGCAGCACTTGACTGCAAGTTATAAGGTCGAAGTAATCAGATTCATAGTCATCGTTAGCGATAGGGTGGTTAGCAAACATTATCGATTTGTCGCTCTGTCTGTTATAGTCCATAGCAAACATAGAGAGCTCATGCCCCCATATCTCAGCTTTTGGAAATGCTCCTCTTAAGAATCTTGGAAAAGCACCCAAGCCACAACCGATATCTAAAACCTTGCTATCCTCTTTGCAAAACTGCTTCAAGAAATTAAACCTCTTCTCGGAGATATGCAATTGATTATTTTGGAGATCCTTTTTGTAGGTAGCATCCCAATCATACTTCATTTCTTTTTTAGCAGAAGGAAGAAATTCCTTTATCCATTTGTTTGCTAGATTCTTCCAGCTAAAATTCTGCTTCAAGCATTCATTGTGCATCTTAGTCCATTTGTCCTTATTAGTAAGGAGATCAACTACTGCATTGACATATGCTTCCTTATATTCTTTAGAATGAGGCTTACCTTCTAATAATACTCCACAGCCTGGTTTGACTGTTTCTATCAGTGCAGCTCGTTTACTTGTAATAATAGGTGTTCCAGCTGTTTGATTTTCCATAGCAGTTACGCAACAAGTCTCATCAAAGGTAGAAGGATATAATAACAATTCAGATTCCATCTGTTCTTTGGCTAATCTATCTTGTTTGATTGTCCCACAATAATTGACTCCAGGTAATTGCTTTGCTCTTGTGTAGAGATCAACCCATGGGGAATCATCAAAGAATTCGCCATAGACCTTTATGCTGCTGAATACAAATAGTTCTGCATGCGGAACTTGTTTCTTTATACTAGGCCACATATCCAATAAGATATCCAATCCCCTATAAGGCGTGGATGAATAGATGCACTTACCTGGTACTTTCTCTATGTCGTCTATCTTTGAGTATCTCGAATTGTCTACTCCATTAGGGATAACTATTATTTTATCTTTAGGAATATTCTTAAAGACGCTCAATAAATTATCCTTATGGAATTCGGTCAACATAACAACTTTGTCTATATTAGGCAATGCTGCTTCAAAATCTTCCCAGATAGGTTCAGTAGCTAAATCATGTCCCCAGAAAACTATGTTTTTAATGTTATGTTCTTTCTTGAAATCTTTATTCATAAGTAGTTTCATCTCCCTTGAGAAGATAACTACATCAGCATTCAATCCTTTTATTTCTTTCAAGAATTTCTTATTGTCTATGTAATAAACATTATCATAGAATCCTTCCCTCAAGCATTTACAATAGACTCTCACATTATATTTATTGTATCTATTGAATTCTTTTGCGAGGTTGATTATGTCACCTTCACTTCCACCTACACCCCTTCTAGCTAATTCATCTCCTGCAAAGGGAATACTATCATTATAGAATACGATGGTTTGTTTCTTATCATCGAGCATCTTATTATCATACTCTTCAATAAGGTCATCTCTACCTGCTTTAGTTAATTGTGTTTTGCAGATATCTGTAACAACCTTTTCTCCAGGAAAGAATCTATCTTGCTTATGGTCATAATGATCACATAGAACTCCTGTATGTGCATAAGCTTGATGTCCAAAATCATGTGATTTCAAAAAGAAATAATGATCTTCTCCAATAGGACATTTCAATTTCTGACCAGCAGGATCTACATAAACCCAATTCTCTACAAAGTAAGGTATTCCTTGCTTATCAAAATCATCGAAGACATCCATATGAATCAAGCAACATCCTAAACCACTGCCACCTATAGGGATAACCTTATCAGGTTCAAAGTTATACATAGGTCCAGCACCCATCTTCTCAAAGATAACTGGTGCAGTATTCTCTACGCTTTTAGTCCAATAGATTCCAGAGATAATCTTTTTTCCAGAAGCTAGTAATTTAGCCAAAGCATCCTTTGATAAGAACACATCATCATCTATAAAGAATAGCCATTCAAAATTAGCACCCCTACATTTTCTTACACATTCATTTCTTGCAGCAGCCCAACTCATCCTTTCAATTACAATATATTTCCAATATAAACCACCCGGAAATGCTCTAGCAATCTCATTAAGATGCATCATCCATTTAATCGGGACTGTGCCTCTTGTTATAATGCAGATACCCATTCCCCTACGGGTTTTAAGATAATCCTCAGCATTGTTACTCATCTCTGCTGGTGCAGTAGAAATCTCTCCAGAAAGCGGAAACTTTTGTCCACCCTTAAGGGCAAAACTCTCATTCTCTTCATCATTTTCCATTTGGTGTCGCCTCCATTTTATACAACTCATTAATCACTTTCTTCCAAAACTCATAATTTTTTACATTCCTATATCTTTTGGTTTGTCTATCTGCATTGATTTCTGTAGAAACTTTAACAAACCTCAACAAAAACTCTTTAGTTCTTAAATATCCTTGATGCCTATTTCCAGTTCCTGCAGGATGCATCTGTTCAATGTATTCCTTACAAAGATCATAGAAAATTTGGCACTTTTTTTTCTTTAATTGAATATGGGGCAATAACTTTTCAGAAAGATAGAGTGCATCAGCCCAATTGGTAGTTTGCCAAGAACATATACAATTCTCTTTCCCTTTGTTACTATAATATATCTTCCCTCTATTAGTAACTTGTTGAATTTTCTCAAGAATAAAACCATCATTTCCTTTTAATGCGATTCTAAGTTGGACCGTAATGTTAATCCATGGCTTATTATCTTTTTTAGTTCTTAAATTAATTGGAAAAGAAAAACAACCATCGCCATCTATAAATCCTGCAAGCCACGCCCAGAATGTATCTTGTTCAGCATTCATAAAAATAATAAAAGGATAACTAATATATAAACCTTACCATTATGCAAAGTCTATATTAGTTATACCTCATAGTTTAACTAAACTTCATCATACTGTAACGTAAATGTCTTTTGTCTAACTGCTCCAGCTATTGCTGTTGCCAACACGCTTGCCTGAACAACAATAAAATCAGAATTGTTATTCGATGTGGTTTGTGTGATGCTGCTAGTTATACTTCCACTGATTCCTATGTTTGCTGCTCCTGGATCATCTGTAGGCACTGCATACATTGTTCCACCAGCTACATCTGATTTGCTAGTTGTAGGTGCTGCATATGTCTTTGTAGTGTTAGCTGTTGTAGAAGCATTGCATTTCAATGTCTCTCCAGTCACATATCCGTTGCCGCTTGCGCTCATCCAGAACTGCAAATTGTCAATTCTTGTGAACGTACTTGTCCATAGTCCTCTAACCCATTTACTGTAAGAGTAAGTCACTGCAGTTATAGGGTAAGTGCTTGGTGCTAGATCTCTAGCATTTGTGCTTCCTAAATTTAGATTTGTAGGCACGCCTGTATCGGTTGCCTGCGTATTGTATTCAACCCAACTAAATGATGCTGTCATTTGGGATTACCTCCTCACAATTTTGTTTTTTATTTATTTAATTTATCTATTGTCGCTATGCTATGTACGCATCTGAAGGCATTTCTTTTATCTTTGTCTGTGTTGCCGATGTGCCTATGCCATGTTTATAGATGCATTCTGTACCGTCACTCTTTATATAAGCAATATTAATAGGATCTATACCTACCTGACTCAATTCAACAAAAACCTCTGAGACTGTACCACTAATTAGATGATATGAGCCAATGTCTGTTCTTGTAAGTGTCATTCTTTTCTACCTCACAATAATTCTGCTTTTAGCTTATCTACGACATCATTCCTCAAAGGAACCTTATCTTTTGCTAAAGCAACTTTGAGCTCTTCAATGTCTGCGTAAACCCTTTGTAAGTCTTTTACTGTCTCTCCACCGATTCCATTAATCTTCTGTAATTCCTCAAAAGTGGTGTAGGTCATTTTGTCTTTTTTTTTACTTTCTTAGGTTTTGTTGTTTTCTTAGGTTCTTCCTTTTTTATAGGTTCTACCTTTTCTTCTTCTACCTTTTTCTCTGCTTCAGGTTTATCTTTTGTAATCTTTATATCTCCCTCAACTACACAGGGAGATTTTGAACTCTTCCAGCCTGTAGCAGTAAATGGTAATTTGATTTTGATATTGCTATCATCCATCAGCTTACCAAAATTTCCACTCTTAATATGAATTGGTCCTTTTATAGTTGGCATAGTGTCGCCTCCATTTTATTCTTCTTTAGCTTCAAGGAAATCATTAACAGCTTTGTTAAGATTCTTATTCAATGCCCATACGCTTGGAATATCTTTCTCGATGGTGTCTTTCAGGAATTTATATTCCCTGTCTTCCAATTCCAATGCCTTTGTTTTTTGGGCCTTATCAAAAGCTTCTGCCAATTTCCCAAATATCTGAAATTTCTCAATCCCCTTGGGGATATCTTCTGGCTTCTTTGCTCCAATTAGATTATTCAGAGCCACCAGTAAATTTTCGTCTACATCTTTAGATCCGATAACTGTTTTGCCATCTTCACCAAATTCAGGCATCTTTGCTTTCCAATTCTCAATTTTTATTTTTCTCATTCTCTTCTCCTCCGATTCTCTTCAAATTTATAAAAAATAATAAATAAAAATAATTTAAGTTCCTGTTGTGCCATAGACATTGATATATCCAGTATCTCCTGCAGGTGTTTTAACTAATACCTGGGCTTTTATGGTTGCTGCTGCTGAACTTGTAATTGTCGCTGCACAAGTTGTTGCATCATCAAAGTTTGCAAAGTACGAATGTGCTCCATCAACTTTAATTACATTAGTCATAGTTCCACTTGAATTATATGACCAGAAAGAAGTTGTAAGTGTTCCTGATGCATTTACCCTATATCCAGAATCAAGTGTTGCCCCTGCACTAACCCCTATGTATATTCCACAACTGTCTACAGTCATTGCAATACCATTAGTGTTAGTCCAACTAATATGCATACCACTTACTTTTCCATAACCTGTTCCTGCACAAGTTACGTCTCCAGAACCTGATACTACCGCATTTATAGCTGCTGCTTGTCCTGATTCATCCAATGAAACGGTATAAGTGCTTAAGCCCATAATAGCATCAACTGCATAAAGGTCGTTTACTGATGAAGCCCCATCTACATAAACTTTACCATATAAAGCTAATGCAACATCAGCAAATCCATCTAAATGAATATCACTTCTCATCCCTTGTAGATAACCTCTTTGTCCGAGTGTTGCTTTGTCATTAGAAGTTGTCTGTGTTATTGTTGAACGGATACCATAGCAATCCATATCTACCCCAGTGTTCATTGTAGCACCAGGATAATTGTATGAAATCCTAATTGGATACATACTCGTATCTACTGCTACTGTTGGTGTGTAAGTTGTTGCATCATCAAAATCTACTGTACTAGAAAATGTTGCTGCGCCGTTAACAGTTAAAGTGTCTGTAGAAGCATCTCCAAAGGACATATCTCCTTCAATTGACATATCTCCAGTTATAGTAGCATCTCTGCACTTCAATGAGCCAGAATGCCATCCAAATCTTTTATTTAATAGTGCACTTGCCATTTTTTAAAACCTCCGAGTTTTATCCCCCCGAGCCAGATTATCTGTCGGCGAGGTTGTTTAATTAATTGAAAATAAAATAAAAAAATGTCCGGATTATACATCCAGAACTTTCATTACCTGTAGTGCTGTTCCCTGTAAAATCTTACATTCATAGCACATGTCCAAGTAAACGTTGTAGGTTGCTTCGTCCTTCACATACTCAAATTCTAGTGTAGGCTTTTCACCATAAACAATGCCGTATGCAACCTTTGCCTTCAATAGATAGCAGTAATGTCCTGCTAATGCATTGAAAGTGTCACTTGAGCACTGTTCAGTTGAGATGACTTTTATTCCGATGTATCTTCCGATCTCTCCAGTCATTACAACTTCGTTGCTTCCGTATTCAGCAGCATTGATGAATTGGCTATCTTTAATAAGAGCCTCTTCACATATAGCGGGCATGAATAAGACAAATGGTTTGTCTGCTTCAGGTTGCCATCCATGTGCTTTTATTACTCTCCTTGCTTTAGCAATAAGGTCGGTGTCAAGTACATCTCCAGCTACAAGGCTTCCTTCAGCGGCTCTTCCGCCTCCCCAAAGCTGAGTGTTTGTTGTATCTGCTTTAAGCACAGTATCAAATGCTACATCGATGTTAAGTGATGCATCATAAACTAGCTGTTCTCTTGCAAATCTTACGGTGTCAACTTGTGAAGTTCTTACAACATCTTTAGATATTGCTACTCCCATCTTCTGTGTTGTTGGTGTGAATACTACAGTTGTTAAGTTGTTGATCTGTGTCTTAGTCCTTGTTGTTGCTTCAGTTGTTGTAAGGCTGAAATCTAGATTGTTAGTGTATAATGGAACTGCTACATCTTTATTTCCCTTTGGTGCTGTGGAAACATAAGCAAACTGTTCGAAATACATCTTTTGCTTAGCCATAGCCAGCAATTCTTTAAGCCAGATTTTTCCGACTACGCCTGTTGCAATTTGACCAAAGCCAGTTGATGACGTAGTTGTGTCTCCTGCAGTCATCTCTTGTATTGTTTTTTTCATCTTACATACCTCCCATTCCTTTAAAAACTTGTAATAGCGCTTCATCTGGGTTTGCAGCAACTATATTCTCTGCATCAGTTGCAGATAATTCTTCTGTCTTCATAGCAGTCTTTGGTGCTGGTTCATTCAGTTTTTTCTCTACAGATTCTAGCTTCTCAGAAAGTGTATTGATTGTCTCTTTCATCTCTGCTATCTTTGTGCTTTCTTCTGGTGCTTTTGGTGCTTCTGCGAGTGTTTCAGGTGCTACTTTATTCTTTAAGATCTCTGCTAGTTTCAATATCTGATTGATAACATCTGCTTCTGCCATTTCGCTCTCTTTTTCTTCCATCTCTTTAGTTGCTCTCATAAGAGCGTCTTTGAATGGCTCATCTTTTTTCTGCATCTCTTTAGCTTTCTTAACTACATCTAATTCACTCATAGCTTTGAAATCTTCTGAGTTTTCAACTTCAGCAGGAGCTTCTTCTTTAGGAGCCTCTACTACAGGTGCTTCCTCTTTCTTTTCTTCAGCTGGAGCTTCTACTTTAGCTTCTGCAGGTGCAGCTTCTTCTTTAGGAGCTTCTACTACAGGTGCTTCTACAGGAGCTTCTTCATTCTCTTTAGCTGCTGGTTCTTTAGGTTTTTCTTCTTCAGTCATTTTATTGACCTCCACGTTCTTTATAGAAATCCCATACTTCTTAGCAGCAGCCTTAATCTTAGATTTAATATTTTTAAGCTGGTCTGCGGTATAGCCTTCTTGATTTTTGGGCACATTTATATAGGACCATGCTGCCCGAACATGTGCCTCAGTATCGATAGGATACCTTTTCTTATCACCTTTATATCCTGGATCTGCATACTTAACCTTTCCATATGGTTCTGTCGCTGCGTTTTCTTTCTGCATATTGTTTATATATGCTGTTTTCACTGCCGGATTAATAACTACGCTAAAATTTGAAAATGAGAAATCTATCATTTCTTGTTCTTCTTCCATGCCAAATACTTTGGGTGAAATTCCCATCTTGGCACCATAAGCTAATTTCTGGGCGGTAGGCATATCAATTATTACTAGATCCCCTATTACTGAATCCCCATCCATCCTTTGATTTTTAACTTCGCCAATCCATTCTCTTGAACTATTATCTACATGGTCTAAGAATAATGATCTTACTTCTTTAGTATCCCATTCACTTTTTAAGAAAGCTTGTTTGATGGAATTTGCGCTATAGAAATAATCATTCCAAACTCCTGGGCTCATTAGAACTTTATCTTTCATGACATAAGGTAATTTTATATCATTGATGTCGATTTCCTTCTGCTCAAGTTTTTGCAGTAATTGTTGGACAATTGGTTGAGAATATAATTCTTCGAGTGGTATATCTTTTGCCATACCTATATAGTCCAATTTTTCGTATTTATATTAGTTGCGGAGAAAGATTAAACTAAATTAAACTTTTTTTGGTATCTCCAGACAGTATTAACAGATCTTCTTACTGCTTTGGCTATCTCTGGCCGGGTACACTTTTGATTAGTCATATCAACTATTTTCTGCATTTCTACTATAGAAACATCTATCTGTCCAATTTTTCTACCTTTCATTAGGCACCTTCTTTTTCTTTTGCCATTTCTTAGCCTGGACCGAAGGAATTCCAGTGGTGGAAGTTGTTGTCGCCTCCAAATCATTTACAAAATTAATCCAATTATCTACTGATTTATTTTTTATATATTCACCATCATAAGATTTGATTATCGCGCCCTCAGATCCATTCAAGTTCTTGAGAAAGGTAATAGCCTGTATTGCTTTATCCTGTGATTCCACGATAATACTATTAGCTTCTTTTATATGGTGTGTAAAATTGAGAGAATGCAATAGACTTTTTCTTTCGTACCATGGGGAATTAGTAATATCCTCCCCTTTGAAATGAAGCATATCTGATAAGAGTAGATTTGATCCATCTATCAATTCAGCATCAACAATGATATCTCGATTCGATAGATTCATAGCTTCTTCTTTAATTAACTTCACCTTATCAGTGATATCTTTTTGATTAGAATAAATCTTGATTACACTTCCTATTTTCATCAATAATGCTCTAACACTATTATTCCTTTTTTCTATAGCATATTTAGTCCCCTTCTCAAACATGTATTTGATAACTTCTTCCATCTTATAGAAATCTTTATTTGATTTCATCGGGGAAAAAAGTGGGAAAGAAGAAGTCTTTTTTTCGTGGAGGACAACAGATACCTGCGATAGATTATGTTTGAATTGAGCCTTCTCAACAAATTCAAATCGCTCTACAAAATTGCTAGATGATAAGTTACATTCTATCTCCTTAGGTTGTTTGAATGATTCGATTATATCAAATTTATAAGCATATAGAACTTCTTTATTAGGCCACCACATCTTTCTTTCTTCTTCTGTTACTTTATGATTTTCACACAATTCATTGAATTCCTCATATCTTATCTTATAAGGGAGATTGAGCCTGATGATACCATAACATAGATTATTCCCTTCCAGAAGATAAAGTAATTTCCCTATTTTATTCTTATAAAGCCTAGATAACAATATCAGAGTTTGTTCTCCTGAATAGATTAAACTGCCATGAGGTTTGGCGATACTCAATCCTTCCCTGACCTCTGATAATATCTGGGATATTTCATTCTTCATTCTAGCTTTTCTATTTTTTTGATAAAGTCTCGGATATCGTCTGGAGAAATTACTCCAGCTTTAATATAAGAAAGGATTCTTTTTGCTTTTTTATCCAGCTCATCTGCACCAATCACATCCCATTTGAGTGTCGGCACAACCTTAAATCCTTCTAAATCGCAGATGGGTTTGAACATATATCTTCTGATTGCGTCTATAGTCTTATCTATGATATCTCTTAAGGTTAATTGAAACATTCCACTTTGGTTTCCAAGAGTAGCCCTGTTTGTTGCTTCCCCTCCCCCTGTTGCAAAAGGTTTAGGTATTCCTAATCCTGCAATCTCCTGTTCCCTAAAATATTCAAGATGCTCCCTTAACTTCTCTGCTTTCTTGCTCTCAAGAATTTTCAAGTCATAATAATAAGGCACTGCCATCTCTTGCTTATAATTTATATCTTTGACTTTGGACAATATTGATTTTATCTGTTGAGGTGTTGGTTCGTGGTTCATATCTCCAACTGCAGCAAGAACTATTGGAAATCCATGTCGCCAGATAGCATTAGCCATCGCTTCCTCAATATTAAGTTTTCTTAAAGAAGTAGTATAGATAGGTTCGATTAATCCGATAGGGTAAAAGCCATCTCCTATTGTAAATAATTTAATCTGTGCTACTTGGTCAGGATATAAAAATATTCCATTAGGGGGTAATGTGACTACTGTGGTAATTGCTTCAGGTAATTTCTGGGGTGGAGAATCATAAGTATAGGGCAATGTTTCTGTATAGCCTATAGGAACTCCATATTTATCTAAGACGATTGTTTGAGAAGAACTCTTTGCATAATCCATCTTCTTTGGATCTATGATATCCCAATCTACTATCCTATTGTGTTTTTTATTGTATATATTCTCAATAAATGATTTGCCATATATGCATTGGAATTTATAAATCTGTGACAATAAATTTTCCCAAGAGATATCTGCTCCAGAATTTCCCAGATTAGCAAGAAACTCTTCAAAGTATGCTTTAACTTTCTTATCTGGACATACCAATTCATGTTCTGCTGACATGATAGTTTGGACTATTTTATTTATCCCATTGAAAACAGTAGGGTTATGAAGATAAGTCAATTCTAATTCAGCCATAGGAACCCTTGTAATTGTAGGAGTAGTCTTTTTAGAAGTTGGATCTCCATCAAGATATTCTTTCATTTCTTTCTTTCTGCTATCTCCAAAAGCTGCACCAGGAGCATCAGCAGTTAAATAGACTTCATCAATTGTTCTCATGTGAATTACCTCACTACTTACATTACTCTATACTGGGGTGGTTTAGGCATGCTCTTATTCATAATTTTAGGTAATTCCTCTTTTATAAAATAAAATGCAATTCCTGTCGCCACAATAACCTTCAAATTAAATTCCAAAGAAGTTAACGTCGATAACATAAATGCTATCAATAGACCATAAACAAGGATTGTAACTACAAACTGTAATGCATAAGTCATGTATATTTTATTCTTACTAGGAACTTCTTCTTCTGCATTTCCTTTTTTTTTGGCCATTTTTGTAATTATAATATACTATTTAATACCCTTATATATATTTCTTTCTATTTTTTAGCATAAACTTTAAATACTTTCACTTATTCATAATTTAAATTATGTATCATGTAGGAGAAGTAGGACAGAGAATCGGGACTGGCATAGTGATCAGACCGGATTTTCAATGAATTGTCTTGACTCCCTCTCGTGATTGATTTCTGATTTGTTTTTTACTCGACATTTACGAAGGAGTTCTAAGACTATTTAATATGTTCCAGGGGTCAGACGGAAAGATACTAGGCTTTCGACCTATGTGAATTGGGTTCAATTCCCAACTGGAACACCATAGGCGTATAGGCTAATGTTAAACCCTCTGTTTTACACGCAGATGATCCTGGTTCAATTCCGGGTTCGCCTACCAACGGGAGTGTAGTGTAGTGGTATCACCCCTGCCCTGGGAGCAGGTAACTTCGGTCCGAATCCGAGCACACCCATAACCCGGAAATGTGGTTCAAATCCAATAGGCGAAAAAGCGAAAGGGTACCCAAGTAGCGAAGTAGCCAAATCGTATAATCTGGTAATACACCGGGCATGGCTCAGTAGTGTAATCAGGCATCATGCAAGATTGTCTATCTTGCGATTCGGATTCAAATTCCGGCTGGGCCGCCATATGACGGAGTAGCATAATTGGTCAATGCACTCGACTGATATGTTAATATCCGAGATTTATATGTCGGTTGACCAAGTAATCGAGAGAGTCAGGGTTCAAATCCCTGCTTCGTCATTTTTATTTATAGGCCTGTAGCTTAACGGATAGAGCTCTTGGCTTCTATCCGAGAGGATGGCTAGGGAGAAGTTCCTATACCGTTGGAGACACCAAGTGATCGGGGTTCGATTCCCCGCAGGCCTGTTAATGTGATATACATGGCATACGAAATATACAAAAAGGAAGTAACAAGAGAACAGTATTTTGAGAATTGGGATCCTGAACAATTCAGTAACCTAACAAAAGAGTTAGCGGATGAGCTATATAAGGATTTCTTATTCAAAAAAGAAGTTTTGCTTAGGGATAGCTTTACTTGTCAAAATAAAACTATGAATGAAAAAACTGGAGAATTGGAACCCTGCATCAATTGTAAGAATGTGGTAGAATTTGAAAAGATTACAGTCCACCATGTAAAGCATAAAAGGAATGGTGGTGAGAATAAAGTTAGGAATGGGGTAGTAATCTGTGCAGGTAGCCATCAAGCTTTCAACAGATTGAAAAGACCTTTGACTTTCCTAAAGGAATCTGAGAATCTGCCACCCCATATCAGAGGACATACTTTTAGATTATCTAGGGCTGAAAAGAAAAAGAACTGGAAAGAGCTTAGGGCAGAGATGAGTAAACTAAGGAAAGAGTACAAGCATCTAGGTGGAAATCCAATCAATTGGAAAATGATAGGGATACTTTTGAGATGGCTTTACAAGAATACCTAATATATTAGCTTTTTCCTAATATATTGGTTTTTGCGTCTGTGGTGTTAACGGCTGCATCTTTGTCTTCCAAACAAGGGGTTTGGGTTCGAATCCCAACAGACGCATTGCGGGAGTAAGTTAATGTTAGACTGTCTGGGTGCCATCCAGGAAACATGGGTTCGACTCCCATCTCTCGCATAGGTGGTGAAAAAAATGTGGAATGATAGAAAGAAAGTAGGAAGGCTTAGTTTACATAAACATATAAGAACTTGCGTAAGATGTGGAAAAGATTATTTAGTTTAACAACAAGTATTCCAGAATCTGTGATAATTGTAAGAAGCCAAGATATATGGCTAGAAAGATTTTGAAGAACGGATATTCGGGTAGTCTAGTGGTCAAGGATGCCTGACTTTGGATCAGGTGACGGAGGTTCGAATCCTCTCCCGAATATATATTGGGACTGTGGCAGAATTGGGAAATGCGTACGACTGAAAATCGTATGGAGGCAACTCCATGTGGATTCGAGTTCCACCAGCCCCATTTTATGTTGGTAGTAGTGTAAGGGTTTGCATACTTGCCTGTGGAGCATGAGGATCGGGTTCAACCCCCGACTACCAACCCATAATCAATGAAAACATTTAAATATAAACTCCCTTCTGATTATATTATCTAGTGGTGCTAGTATAGTGTAATCAAAAGTTTTAAATATAATAGTGCATCCCATTACTACAATGATATTTAGCAAACTTAAACTCGGATTATTGAAGGGTTATTGAGATTAGTTTGCTCGCTAAATTCTAACTAACTGCTCGTGGTGCAAATGGTATCACATTCGGCTGTAGACCGAAAGTTTCGAGTTCGATTCTCGGCGAGCAGATTTCTCTATATCCTATAAGAACCTATAGTTCAACCTGGGAGAACGGGCGACTTTTAATCGCTTGATTCGGGTTCGAATCCCGGTAGGTTCATCATGGGTGTATGGCAGAGTGGTTTAATGCGCTGGACTTAGGATGAATGAATCCGTCTAGAAGGCGAAACTCAAATCATTCGTTGGATATCCAGTCGGTTAGTCCGTCGTGGGTTCGACTCCCACTATGCCCATAAATTTATATATAAGAAGAATTCAATTATCAAAATGGATAAAATAAAAACACTTGAGCGTACTTAACTCTGTTGCCCAAAGAGGCAAACATCAGCATTAAGGTTAGCACCTGAAACTGATGGATGGAGTGGACGTGCAAGAATGAAGAAAAAAATGCTGGAGTGCAGCAAACATGGTTTGACACTTCACAGATGTAAGAGACGTTATTGGCACACAAAGAAGTCAGAACACTCTGATGAATATTCGGAAAAATGCTTCAAGTGTATCAACGAAGGCAGAGATAATCAAGTAACGACAACAAAGAAAAAAGCTCCTAAACATGTCTCAATGGGGCATTAATTTTATTTTTTACCATAAATTATTTAAATAACTTCTTCTTAATAACTTCAGCGTGGAGAGGGGCTGATTTGGCAACCTAGGATAAGCTGATGAAACTAATGACACACGCATCATATTTATACGGTGATTAAATGGACTATAAGACGACCAGTTGGATGGCGAACACATCAACATCTAATAGTTGTTAATCCAAAAATCGCCGATGATTTCTACCACAACATTTTGACCAAATGCCTTGAAAGAGGCGATTTCTATGCCCTTAAAGCTTTGAAGGTAAAGCGCTTGGCTGTTAACCGAGAGAATCTCAGTTCGACTCTGAGTAGGGGCGTTCATGCCGTCAAAGCACAACTGGAAGTGCAGGTGGCCTGTAACCACCAGGATGGGGGTTCGAGTCCCTCTGGCGGCTTTTATTATCACACCCCTTTACGACAAGTTAAGTTAATGCGGTGTGGGGCAGCTTGGTCTAGCTCGTCGGACTCATGATCCGAAGAACGCAGGTTCAAATCCTGCCACCGCAATTTTTATGGGGTAGTAGTATAATCTGGAAAAAGTACAATTGGCTCCAGACCATTAAATCCAGGTTCAAATCCTGGCTACCCCACCAATGACAAAGTAGTGGAAATGGCAAACACACTTGGTTGCAGCCCAAGAGAATGAGAGTTCGAATCTCTCCTTTGTCTTATGGTATGGGTGAATGATCTGGTTCATTCGCTGGACCGCTAATCCCAGATTCGAATGGTTAGCCCAGAGTTGAATTGGGCTTAGCCCAGAATGGAAATCCAGGTCGTTAATTCGTCATGCGGGTTCAAATCCCGTCCATACCGTTTTTTAGAAATTTGGGCTCTTGGAGTTAATCCGGTTATCTCGCTCCGTTTGCAACGGAGAGACTATGGGTTCGAATCCCGTAGAGTCCATTGAATACTTTTAGGTTTGTTATAATTTACATTACATAAATCTAAAACCTTTCCCATCGCACCATCGCACCATTTATGTAGAATTATATTATGCAACCTAGGATTATCTATTTCTAGTCTTTGAAATCTATTTGGTTCTTTTTCAAGTTGAACACCGAACCCACAACCTACGCACCCAGTTCTCTTTGCTTTAGTTGTTTTAAGTAATCCATTAACTTCAATAATATTCCCATAAGCTTTACAGTAATCTAAATCAAACTTCTTTATATACATTAAAATATCTTGTTCAGTCCAAAAACCTAATGGGTGACAAACTTCTTTAGTAAAATTAATACAACCATTTTTTAGATATTCTGTTCTTCTTTGCATCCCATCAGAAGCCATTGTACCAATAAACGGGACTTCTCCAGTTTGCTTTTTGTATCTGATAAAAGGTTCTTTCTTTAGATAATAACAACACTTATCAGATACTTCTATATCCGAATCAATTATGCATTTCCACTTTTCAAAAATCTTAAACATTGTTTTAGACCCATCCTTCATAATTCCAGTCATTAATCTATTTCTGAGGTAATCTGACTTTGTATGTTTCGCTTTATAAATAAAATTAGCTTGTTGTTTAGATGGAAAAGGTATTCCATATTTCTTCCAAATCTGTAACATTGGAATCTTAGGTTTAAGAACAATATCTGCTTTCTTTATGGCGTGTTCTCTTGTATCTAATTCAGTGCCAGTATCAACAAATACTACTTTAACATCAGGATAACAAGACTTGACTAAGTGTAACATAACTTCAGAATCCTTGCCACCACTGTAAGAGATATAAACCTTGCTATTGAATGATTTATAAAATTCTTCTATTCTTCTTTTAGTAATTTTTATCTTAATATCTAAAGGAAGTTCCTGTCTTTGTTTAAGTTGCCATCTTTCTATCTTTATCAACCCATATTCGAATCCCTCAGAATACTTTGATCTTCTATTTTTGTGTCATGGTTTTGCAACAGTCCAAACATTGCACATAAGTTTCCTAATCCATCAACCATAATACCACTTATGACTGAGCTACTAAAATGCCATCATATCTAAAAATTCTCTTTGTTGTGAAGCACCATGACAACCCATAGCCAAAGCCATTACGGTATCATCGTGTGGTGCTTTGCTTTGATAAGATATCTGTCCAGCTCTGGTCTTTGTTTCTACCATGCTGATCAATTCTTTAATCATCTTATCGGTAAAGGTCATACATAAAGGATCATCTTGCTTACGAGGAATTATCAAATCTTTATTCTCTATCATCTGTCTTAGATTTATGAGCATAGCATTTCTATTGAAAGCATCGAATTGAGCACACTCTACAGGATATCCTTTTCCTCTCAATTGCTCATAGACTGCTTGTCCTACATTGCTAGGATCTATTATGAATTTTATTAAGGAATTAGAGTCCTCTTCTTTTTCATCTGTTTCAATCTTCTTTTTATAAGTAAAAAATAATTCTTCCAACCTTGCAACTTTAGCTGCAATGGTAAATCCTCTATGACATTCACCATGTAATATTGTGGCTTTCCTTCCGAATTTATTTACAACAGCGTAAGCATCAAAGTCAGCCCTTGGTCCTGATGCGATAGCAAAATCACAAGCGATAATAGTAAAGCCTTCTAATGGTCTTTGGATAAATCCTATATCATAATCAAAACAATCTACTAATAAATGAGGGGGGTATAAAGCGTTTTCTGCTTCTGCTCTTGGGTTGCACATATATTCTCTTTCGTATGCTGCAAGACCTATCTCATTCTTGATTTTCATAAGCTTAGTCATAGGCCAATACTCTGGCCAGATTGACTTCCCATTCATAACACAAGGATAAGTCTTTGAAATATATTCAGGATTGTTCTGGAGTTCCTGCATGAGATCTGCAATGTTATCTGGAGTAGATATACCAACGACAACACCATTCTTAGCATTTGTCCTGGTAACTACAAACCTATGCCAGATATTTGGATCATCATAAGAAGCAATCTCATCTCCTAATAAATAATTAACATGTATTCCTTTAATGTTTTCTGAATAAGGTCTGCAAAATATCTTACATTGTGTAGAGAGTTCCATCATAGTAGCAGAACACCAGTTACCTGCTGGCTTATTCTTGGGGATTAGCTTCATAAGATATTCATTATTCTCTATTACATCCTTAATGCCACTAAGAACTTTCGTGGATTGGTTTAATGATTTAGAAACAATACACATTTCTTTTTCCCTTTCGATTAAGGAAGTCCATAAACAAAAAGCTGTCCCAAGGATAGAAGTCTTGCCAAATCCTGTAGGTGCTTGAATAGCTATTCTTCTGTTATGAAGAACCATATCTACCCATTCCTGATGAAAAGGTTTTACTTGCCAACCTATAACTTTCTCTGTAAAGAATTTAAAGTTAGTGAGGCCTAAAGTGAATTCGTCCTTATCAATGCCTTGGTAGATCTCTTTGAGGGTCCGCATTTTTTATTGGTTTCCTGCTAATCAATCCTTGCTCATAGAGGTGCCCTCGCATCTCGAAATCCTTTTCTTTAAGCTGGTCAATATTATCTGCTTTCACTGTGTATTCAAAACCATAATCTCCCTTAAAATTTCTCTTGATGTTTAATCTGAAATTAGGCTCATTAAAGCCAGGAAGATTACTACTTTCTTTACTGCTTCCATCTATTTCCATATTACCACCGTTGCGTCTTTTCCTTCATACTTTTTGTTCACATAAATATTAGATGAACTCTTCGCACCTTTCTTAACTTCTGTATTTATAATTACTGCTGCACTAAATAACTGCGAAATTACATTCTTCAAATTCTCGGCAGACATAAGCCTCTCTACAGAAGTCTTTTTATCTTTCTCTTCATCCATAAGATTCACCCCAATCACTTGGTTCAAGTATATCAATATGCTTGTTTTTGATTATCCCGTTCTCTACTACGCAAACTACGTCCACTCCTTTCTCTAATTCCCTGTCGATATATGTAAATTGCTCTATCATTTTTCAAACACAAACGTGTGCCTCCCTTTAATTTCTTCATTTGATTTATTGTCAGTCTTAGAGTATTTTACTATTTCGTATCCCTTACTTTCTGCTAATTCCTGTATCTCTTTCATATCATCATTCATTTTGTGTGCCTCTCGAAAACCAAAAATAATGACCCGATTTAGTATGGGTAAATCCCATCCACCCTAATGAATCAAAATAGTCCTTATTTATAATTATTCTCCTTCTCATTTTCCAAAAAAATCCTTTGTTGAATTGTTAGCACTCATACAGAATGCTACACTTTGTCCACCTGCTTTGTGCATTGTCTTTTTCATATCTGATGAAGCGAAAGACATTACATTTCCACGATGTAATCCTAGTTTTTCTCCTGCTCCCCACGCATCTTGATCTGCACCTAAGAATACAAAAGTCCAATCATCTTCATCTTGCTTCTTCTTTATCATGTCAAAGATAGTCTTCTGTGTGAATTCTTTTGAGGCGTTCTCATATCCATCAGTCATAATCACTATTAGCACTTTTGCTTTCTCTGCTTTCTCTACGGTCCTAATTGTCTGACCTATCGCATCATACAAAGGAGTCAATGCAGCAGGACGAAAAGTATCTTCTGTCAATTTCGGAACTTTCTTTATGGGCGTTGATGCATAAACAACCTTTACCTTTTCGCTGTTGAATTTTGTCAGGCTCATCAATACATTCCCAGCTTTCTTCTGCAAGGTCTTTATGTATTCATTAAATCCACTGATAGTTTGCGATCTGCAACTTGTCATAGATCCTGTTTCATCCAGAATAAAATTAACTATAGTCTTAGAAATCTTTTTCTTGACTACTTTCTTAGCTTTTTTTTTCATTCTCTTCTCACCTATTGATTTTTTTAAGCCAATCATCAAAAGACATAGGGGACAATCCCCTAGCATTCGGTAACGAAAGATATCTTTTCATTTTCAGCTGTTTAGCTTTTACAAAGCCTAATAAGATAAATTGATCCTGATGCCTTGCTATAAGACATATCCAAATATTTTCCTTGTATTGTTTCTTCCTATTTTCTTCATTTGTAAAATCAAATCTCCCAGGGCGGAAATGATGCTTCACATCTTTAACTGATATTCGGCAGCTCTTCACTTCAACCTTAACTTTGTTGACCATGAAGTCATACCAATCATCGTCAAAGTTATAAAAAATTCCCTTCTCGTTCAGTATTGAAGCGAAATAATTCTCAGCTTTCATCCCTGCTTCAACACTCTGCTCTATGCCCATATCTATCAGTCCCCATGATCTTTTGAATGACCATTCTCGTATATTGCCCTCTTATCTTTGGGAGTGCAGCCTTTACAATAACAACCTTGTTTTGAGCAGATTATTTGTTCCCCACATTTTATACATGCTACCATTTTCTTTTCCTTCTTTATGAATAGGAGGCGACTACAACTTGACATCCAATTCAAGCAGGTAGGAGTTTTATACCTCTGTAGTCGCCTCATGGTCTATCTTATATATATATTATACATATAACTTATATATAAACATTTCGGTGTTAAAGTATATATATTTAATCTATATATCTTCCATCAGTCTTTTGAACTCAGGATCTAACTTACATCTCCTTCCTGCATCTCCACCATTTCGTATGAATGTTTCAAGGCACTTGCAGTCAGCTCTAACCAGCTGCCCAACCCTCCGGCAGATATGTCTGAAAAGTTTTCTCTCACTTTCGGACCAATGATCCTTTTCCTTAAACCAGCAGTCAGATACTTGCACACCTTTTTGGTAAAGGTATTTTACCTTCTTGACATTTTCATCAAAGCTCACTTTCCAGTTGCATATCATAAATACATGCGTATCCTTCAATCTGTATCCTGAGCCTTCCAGCATATTCAAAGTATTCTCAACCAAATCAAATTCAAGGCCATAAGTAGAATCCCACGCAAACTTAATCACTTTAAATCTATTTTTCTTCAAAGCCTTCGCAATCTTAGATGTTAAGAATTCCTTATCTATACCAGCCATAAGTTCATAATTTATAACTTTTCCCTGCCAACTCATAGTGCCTAAAACATTAAGCAAGTCCTCAACATTCTTAAGCGCCAACAAGTTCTCATCTGTAAGCCTCACTAGATTCCTATTTATCTTAGGGACACTAAGAAACCTAAACTCCTTCGAAAAACAATAAGGGCAATTCTTCGGACACCCAACGCTCACTTTAGTAACCTGATAATCAAACTCCTCTGGCTGGCAATCATCTTCCATCTGTTCAATCTCTTTCCAGGAAAGAAAACTCTTGTTCCCAAGATTAACCCACCCCACTCCATCTATGATAACCTTATAGTTTGGTCGGAAAAATTTTTGAGCATTCTGAATATCCTTAGCTTTCTGCAGCTCCCATGTAAACAGCATATCAACTATGACAAGTTTCTGGTCCCCCAATAGTTTCTTTATCTTATAATGAGCAGGAGAATAAATACTTCTCTTCCCTGCAGGAATAATAATAACCATATAGATTTTATATATATCACTCATATAAATATCTTTCGATCAGAAAAAAATATAGAAAAAAAATTAGGATGTGCCAGCTGGATGCTTAGTCTGATCAATCTCTACGATATAATCATTTTCGTCAAATGCATATACTGGTTCTTCTTCCATTATTACCTTATTGGAGTTATCCTTTAAATAATTTTTCTTTCTTTCTAAAGGATCTTTATTAATTCTTTGGGTAAAAATTTTTTCTGATACCATTCCCTCATATAATTAGAATAATGCTCAACTGCATAATGCTCAGCTTCCTTTATACTCATACCTTCTTTTCTCCTGTAATGCCTTGCTACACTTTTGAAGACAGGGAGTTCCCAGATTAAAAAGTCTTTTGTCCTTTCGTTCTCTTTCTGCTGCATCCCTTTCTGATACTCTGTCATATACTTGTAGATATTAGGAAACTTCGGAAGGGCAGAATAATCCTTTAGAGTTTTCTCATAGAGAAAGAGGAAGGCCCGGTAATAATCATATCCGCTATTGCGGCAGAAGTCAAACCACTCGGCTAGCTCATTCGCTTCGTAGAACTCTCTCAACTTAGTGATATCCGAGATTACAATATCTTCAAGGGTTTCTTCTTTTGAAGTTTAAGGTCACCAAACTTCATTTTATATTTTCGAACTCATATAACTTTCCCTTTCCCCCATTCGTTAATCGCATATTTTCTACATGACTTATACAAATATTAGAGAAGTAGGCTGTGAAACCTAAGAATTCTGGGGTATTGGGTGAGATCTCAACACAAGTATTATAACTAACAACATCTACCTATTACTTATGAGAAATCAAATAATAAGGAATAAGGATAGTTTCGGAATAAACGAAATTAACGCAACTTACGAAAGGAAAATACAATACTCCTTATTGCTCAACAACAAGAGGTATAAAGATTTCTCAGTAGTAGGTATATTGAAAATACTATATCATAATCATAAAATTAGTAAGGTTCAGTATAAGGAATCAATTAAGAGATTAAAAGAGAATAGAAAATTAAGGAATAGTGTTTATACTAAGGTTATGTTCTATCTAAAGACTATAAAAGCCCATAAGGGAAAGAGTAGTCTTAATAGACTTAATAAGAATGAATCAAGACAATATAAGCAGTATATCATTCTAAGGGGTTATAATAACCTCTCTTATAGTGTTTATATCAAGAAAAGAATACTCAATAGGTTATTTGAAAAGGATTTGTGCATTGAGTATAAAGACCTATTAAGCGATAAAATACGCTTACAATTCAATAGTAAGCTAAGGGGTGGGAATAAGGAATAAGTAGATATTAAGCATTGAAACGCTTATTTATGCCATCTTAACAGATAGGTAATAAGTGATAGAAGAAAAGAGATATAAGACTTCTTAAGTTATGGAGGCGACTCTAAGTATTATGATAGAAGTAGGTTTAAATTACCTGTTCTATCTTTATGTTCTTAATGGGTTATTCCAGATGTTTAACCAAATCTTGAAGGTGGTTTTCTATGACAGAAACTAAACAAGAAGTTAAACCGATGGAGATTTCAGCATTCTTAAAAGGTGCTGTTAAGTCTATTGGTGTGGTTGAAGAGCAGATGGAAGCTAAAGGTATCGGCATAAGATTTAGTGCTGATTACTGCAATTCCATTATAGTTGCATTGAAAGAGAGAGTTCCTGAGTTAAGGACTAAATCTGATGCAGTTGTAAAACTAGCTCTTAAGCCTTTCTTTGAAGCCCAAGTTCTAAACTCAGTTGCAAGGAACTTGCAAGTTATCAAGGAATAAATTTATCTTTGAGGGGATTTTTACCCCTCTTTTATATTCATTCTGGGGTTAATTAAACTTGAGCCAATGCCTAAGGGTAGACTGCAAGGACTTACTTAACCCCTATCTTATTTCGAGATCATTAATTAAAGGAGGTGTGCAGTATGTTATTCTTTAAGAAAAAGGTATGGTTAAGTTGGAAGGAGTATTCAAGGAAGATTAGATTTCTGGATATGTTTAACTTTCAGCAGTCAGTCAGAAAGGAGAATATTAAAAATAGTTGAAGGAGGGGATTGATATGTATTATATGATTAAGGGGTCAGTATGTTATTTAGAGCCAATTGAAAGGGCTGAGTTTGTAGATAGTGTAGAGGTTGAGGATTATTTTGACAGGTTAGGTGTAGGGGCATTAGTTCTTGCATAATTGGAGACGACTCCAGTTCCAAAGGAAATGAAGGTGGTGGTTTGAATGGGATTCGAAGAACAGATACTTGAGGCAGTTAATCAAGGTAATATTGAAACTGAAAAGCAAAAGCAGGAAAAGGAAAGATTAAAGAAATTCTTAAAGAAATTCAAACATAGTGGAATAATGAAGGGGTAATTCAAATGAAATTGAATGAGTATAGTATAATTGTAATTGCAGATAGTAAAGAAGAAGCATTAAGGTTAGTTCAACAGGGAATTCATATAAGAGTAGAGAAGGGTAAATTGATTTAACCCTTTCCTTTTTTTTGTGCAAATCAGATCTTAATTCTATATTTAAAGCAAAAACAAATCAGGAGGGATACTATGAAGAAAGAGATCATACTATCTTACACAGGTTTGACCAAACTAAGTCTAGATGAATTAGATGCAGCAATAAGTAAAGTGAAGGCTGAGTTCAAAAGGATTAGTAATGAATCTGTAGAAGGTATGAAGGCAAGTCAGAAGAAGAAAAGACTTAAACAGATAGTTAAGACTGTTCAACTACTAGGATTATTGGAAGGGTTTAAATCGGTATAAAACAAATGTCCGAGAGTATCTTCTTAATTCTGCATAATTTTAAACAATCAGCAATATAATGAAGGGCCTTCTATATATGAAAACAATTATAAAACTTTCTCGGGGGGGTTACGATATTATTGCTTAAATAGTTCTAGCAACGATTAAAGGTTTTAAGCGTTACTACATGGATAAAGGCGGCCTGTAGAATAACAATTATAATATATATATCAGGAGGTGTGATAAATGGTTTCAGTTCAAGAATTAGATGAATGGTTCAATGAACATCAAGAAGACTTAGGTGCTCATAAAGAAGAAGTTAAAACAGCCATAGGCATTATTCAGAATGCTATTGATATGATAGGGCATTAGAAATTCAAGCTAAATATACATACAAGGAGGTTAGAAATGGGATGCGACAAATGTAAATCAAGAAGGATAATGTCAGTATATGTTCAAGGTAGGGATACACACAATCTTACATATGATGGAAATGAACATAGTGGATATATGCCAGAAGCATTAACTCAACTGTATGGTAACTATGGAGATGCTATTGAGTTTAAGTTATGTTTAGAGTGTGGTAAGATTCAAGGAGACTTTCCTATAACAGAAGAGCAAGTAACAGAAGCATTTAAAACTGAGTAAGGAGGTGAGTCAAATTGGAAGAATCAAAGAAGAAACGCTTAGCATTCGGAAACGTAAATGAAGTCAAGGAAGTAGGAGATAAGATCTTAATGCCTTTAACTCCAATAGATAATAGATACATACACTTCTTTGCTACTATCATATATGACTTAACTGAACTAGGCTATAAGAAAGAAGACTTTAAGAATTACTTTAAAGACATTCTTAAGAAGAATAGTCTATCTACTATCTTAACCTTTGTTAAGGATAATGGTAGAATGATTTGGAGTAAAGTAAAAGGAGAAGAGATAATCATTAAAGTATGAGTATTGGAATGAAAAAGATAACTGATGGAATACTTACACTTCAAATGCAGATCCTATGGCAGAATTTAAGCCAGGCAAAACAGGAACAATTAAGTAATCTGATTAATGGTTACTTTGATAAAGATAGAGCTGAAGGGATAATCAATAAACTAGGAGGTAAATAATCAAAATGACTAAACTAATTCATAGGGTAAAAAATCATTTAGAGTATTCTGAATCGGATAAGCCTATCTTTTATTTAGGTAAGGAATTAGATATTATTGATTATTCAGAAGGTTCTGCTATGTGTCAATTTGTAGAAATCAAGTTTAAGGATTCTGATATACGATACTTAGAGAATTTGAATAGATTGAATGGAGGCGACACCAAATGGATCCAGAAGTAGAACAAAGAGCTGATAAATTATTAAATGATATGTATGATGCATATGGAAGTGGAACAGGAGTATTATTAGGTATTCCTAGTGATTGTAAAGCATCTGTGCGTATGGTAATTAAGTTAGTTCTTGAAGCTGAGGGCAGGAGGATTAAAAATGGATAGGGTCAAAGCTAAGGATATTGAAAAGGTAGAGATGGAAGGATTATCAATAGGTAAACGCTATACTACTCAATATCCAGATAAGCGTAATAAACGCAAGTTACGCAAGGGGGATTAATATGACTAATGAACAAAGGAAGGCAGAGATTAAGTGGTTCTTTAAGGAAATCTTTCCTTGGTTAGGATTGATTATGATAGGGCAGCTTATTTCTAATTATGCTTGATTGTATATACAAAGGATTATATATGAGAATAAATAAAGGGTGATATATAAGATGAAGAAGGAAGAGAAGAAACATGCAAAGGACTTTCTGGATGAGCTAAGCCAGATGAAGTATAAGTCTACATTTAAGGAATTGTGTGCTGCAAGAAAAAGAATTATGAAGATAATTGCTATATCTTTAATAGGAGAATTCTAATGAAACACTCAAAGAGATACGGAAATAAGATCTTCTGCAAGTATGGTAATGAAGGTAAAGGCAAGTTATGTCTAAAGGGTATCTTCAATGGATGCTCTAAGAAGAAGAAGCAAGAATTGGAAGAAGGATTAAGGAAATACTAAAAAGAGGTGAGCTTATGGCTAAGATATTATTTTGTAAAACACCATCAGGGAAAAGATATATCCCTCAAGCAGAATATAATGCTTTGATTGAGAAAGGGGTTAAGGTTGAAGTGATTGAGCGAAAAGATATGTAATTGGAGGCGCCCCCAAACCATAACGGATGTAACGAATTGGTAGGCGATAAATCCTAACGAATGGATAGCCAATTCGAGAGGGGTAACGTTATAGGCTATGAAGGGATTACTTATTTTTTTTGAATTTAACAGATCCAAAACGTTAATTTAACGGAAAGATTGATAAATATGATTAAATATAATTCATACTTATTGGGGCTTATCCCTGCTTTTTCTAACCCCCAACAATGAAAAGGCGATAAGCTCCCTTATTATCATTTCTAAATGAAGGAGGTTGAAAACCATATGAGTAATAAACTAACAGCTCAAGAGCTGAAGGCAGATATGGCTCAGTGCACTGGTTCTATGCAATACCATAAACTCACTTTGTTGCCTTTGAAAGCGACAGATGGAATGAAGGTAGTTGCAGAGAAAGCAGGAGCTTTTTGGTTGGTTGATGCAATTGCGTCATATCAAGGAGAAGCTAAAGTAAAAGCACTTAGGATCCAATTCTGGACTCTTGAAGTAAAGGACAATAAGGCTGACTTGTTTTGCGTGGAAGACTCTGGGATGCCTAAGCTGATAGAACAGCATATAGGTTTCACAGATTTTCCAGAAGGAACTTGGAAGTTCTATGTTACAGATGGGGTAATCATGATACCCTCAGAGTATTAAGGAGGCAAAAATGGATGTAAGAAGAAAAGATGCAGAAGGGCTTACTATATGCCCTAACTGTAATAAACACTTTAAGCCGGAACTTGGAGAAAGAGATCCAGATATGTTAATCCAGGAACAATTCCCTAATGCTATCCCTTGGCAAAGAGAGCAGTTAGTTACAGGGATTTGTAGTGATGGCTGTTTTGATGAATTTATAGGAGTAAAGAGAAAGATTAATAAGTAAGCAAGTTATTACAGGGCTATGAAAACAAACTGTATTGACTGCGGAAAGCCTATCGAGTATAGGCAAAAAAGATGTCGTTCCTGCTATGATAAAAGCAGAGAGAGACGAGTCAGATGTGAGCGTTGTGGTATTTGGTTTAAAGCAACACCCTCACAGCATAGAAAATACTGCTCCAAGAATTGTGAAGCATTATCCAAAACTGGTGCAGGCAATCATTTCTTTGGAAAACAACATACTAAAGAAACAAAGAAATTGATTAGTCAAGCCAATAAAGGAAGACAAATAAATGCTGGTGCTGATAATCCAAATTGGAAGGGAGAGGGTGTTGGGTATAAGGCATTACATGATTGGATAAGAACCCATAAACCTAAACCTGAATTCTGCGAACATTGTGGTATTAAACCACCTAAAGATTTGTCAAATAATAGTGGCAAATATATGCGAGATATTAATGATTTCAGATGGTTATGCAGGAAATGTCATGGAGAGAAAGATAAAGGATGGAAGTGGAATGAAGAACAGAAAGACAAGATTAGAGAACTTGCTTCTAAACGGAAGCGAGATAATAAAGGAAAGTTCCTGATAGGAGGGATATAAATGACTTTAGCTTTTATGGATGCAGCTAAGGCTGAATTAACTAGCACAGGCAGTATTCAGCCTAAGATAATCGCTAAGAAAGATGGCAAAGTTACTATAATGCTTCTTGAATTCCCTAATTCAGATGGAAAAGAGTTAAGCAAGAAGATAGTAAAGGGCAAATTAAAGCAGATGCAGCCAGATGAATACTATTTCATAAGTGAAGCGTGGGTTTCTACTGCAAAAGATGATAGACTATATAGGCAACCAGTAAGGGATATTGATAGGAAAGAAGCAATTATAGTAATGAAATATAAGAAGGAATTAAAGGAATGCAAGGTTGCTCACTCAATGTTTACAAAGGAAGGAGAGAAATTTATATTTGAAGATCTTCCTGATTCTATTCAATATTCTGGAAGTGCTTGGGATATATGGCATGAAATAGATACTCGACACGTAATAAAAGAACATAATGAGAAAGTCATAAAGAAATGGGCTAAGGAGATTAAGGAAGAAATGTGGCCCGAGATGGATGCAGCTAAAACGATTGAAGAGAAGAAGGCTATACTGCTGAAGACTATTCATAAATGCAAGGAGAAACACAAGGAGCATATGAAGTCTCTTCTTGAAGATACTGAAAAAACTGAGGAGATTTAAGTTGTAGTAAAAATGATGCTTAAGAAATGTTTTAGATGTGGAGAATCCTGTCATGGATATCTCTGTGATAGATGTAGAAGAAGTAAGATAGGCACAAGAGTTACAGCATTAAGGAAACTTAGAAGAAATGAGGAGGAGGTTTTCTATGACAAAAACAAAAACGATTAGGGCTGAGAATAAAGAACTCAGACAAAGGCTAAAGGAAAACTATAAGTCTTATCAAGAATTGAAGAAAGCATATGAGAAAGTATGTGGAGCTTATTGCTTAGATCTTGATATAAACTATTAAATGGGGTGAGTTCTAAATGGGACAAGGGGACTATCGTGCAATAATGTATGGCATAACCATAAACAAAGATTTGCCAGAAGCTATTTTTGACGACTTTGATAAAATCAAGAAAGAAATTTGTGGAGAAGGAGCTTATGGAGTTCAAACAAGCTATGAATGTGATAGCAAATACATCGGTTTGTTTATAGCAATTAATGACGCTTGGTTAAGTAAATGGTGGGGAATAGCTTTTATGGAGAATGTTATCCCCGATATAATGTTGAGCGGATATACACTCAAATTTGAGGATATGGCAAAGACAAAATTCCCTGCAAAATATGCCTTAGCAAAAACATTTTGGGAAAGAAAAGTCAAACCAATTCTCAATAAACATAACATAGGAGGAGAACCCAAAATTTATCTGATAAGAGATTTCGACTAGGAGGCGACACCAAATGAAGCGCAGACATTTTATTCTGGGATATGTTGATGATGGAGAAATAGCTTTCTACAGGACTACATCATTAAAAAGGCTCAATACTAAGCAGGATGAGCTGAAGGAAAAGAAAAGAGCTTACAATACCTTAGTAGCAGAAGGGCATTTTATCACATTCAAGTGAGGAAAGCATTGGATAAGGGAGCATTCTATTTATACTAAGGAGGTAATATAAATGAGAATATGGAGCAGAGTTTATGGTGTGAAAAAACCCTATTATAAGTTTAATGGGGAGAAAGTATTTATTAAAAATAAATCAAATATCCGAGATTTCAAAAAAGGGAGAGAGATCAGGATAGGTAGTTTAATCTCAAAGAAATATAAGATAAAAGATGACAGATGAAAAAAGAATTTAATGCTGCTTTAATGTAGTGGAGGAAAAATGGTTTACAAAAGGAAAACACTAACTGATGAACAGGCAGACAGCATATTCAAAGCTGGAGGAACGCCTTTAATTAAGAGTGAAGAAGAACAGGAGAAGTGATGAAAGCAGACAAATTGAGGTAATTAAATGGCGAATATGAAACGTTTAGCAGAAGACGCTCATCTATTTGATGATGAAGGAGAGCCAGAGGAAAGGGCAAGTAAGAAAGAGGAAAGGAGACTTAGCAACAATATACGAATGAGGTGAATAAAATGCCAACATATAACATACGAGATGAAGAATTGATTGATATATTGCCAAATGAAGCAACAGAAATTATTAGCAAGAAATTGCTAAAAAATGGAAAAATAGCAATTTATTGGAGGTAATAAAAATGGTAAAAACATTAATAGTGGCAGGTAAGATTATTGAACTTGCAAAAACAAAGGAAGGAAAAGCATTAAATGTATCATCAAAATTAGCTGATGCTTTGACAAAGAAAGTAGAGTCAATAATAGAGAGAGCTTGTGAAAGGGCAGTAGAAAACGGAAGAACAACAGTTATGTGTAGAGACCTTTAAGGAGGGGAATCAAATGGGATATGCAGTAGGAGATTTAGTCAGTTCTGTTGGGGGATGCTTTATTGAAGGCAAAGTTGAAGCAGTAAGGCAAGAAGGTTCGATGGAAATTCTGACAGTAAGATGGACTAAGCATGCAGAGAAGGGCGAGATAGATTTTGTCCAAGGATAGAGCTAGTTCAATTGTAAGAAAATTGTAGGGAGGGATTTCTATGGTAAGTGTATTGGAAGAAGCAGCACTTGAAGGCGTAATAACTTGCAGAGAGTGTGGAAATAGGATTGAGCCAGATTGTCCTGAATGTGGGGAATGTGGTTGGAAGAACCCATTAATAGAATTGGGGGCTTTTGGATCTGAAACTAAGGCCTTCTATGCTAAAGAGAGTGTAGAGCAGGTAATCAAAGACAGGCGGTTGAAGTGATAATATTCAAGAAGAAAGATGGGAAAGAGATAGACATTACTAGAGAAGGGACAGATAACCAGATTGATTGGTATAGATACAACACATTATGTAAATAAGCAGAGGTGATGGAAGTGAAAAATGCTTATGGAAAAGGGAGAGATATTGTCCTTGATAATGGGAACGTTGTTGGGATTTCTTGCAGGTAACATATTCATGATTATATTAATTGATATAGCTCTACAAATGAGCTGGAGGTGATTCAATTGGATATAAGCAAAGTAAAGTATGATAAATGCACAACTCAAGAATGGGATGCAGTAACTAAAGCAATCCATTCAGGGAAGAAAGTGAAGATTGACGAATCCTTCTATGATTACTATTTGGAAGTGTTGCCGCCTAGAAAGATGTTTAATGGGGGGTTTGTGTTCCAGGAAGGAGAAGGAGATAAGTTAAAGTTCACTAATGAGAAGAATGGTTTCTATGCTGAACTTGTAGCAGAACCACCAATAACTGCAGAGATACTTAAGGCAAATCTAAAACAGATGGAATGGATAAGCAAGATGGATAAGATTCCTGCAGCACAAGGTATGGCATTGAAGGAATTGAGAAAGGTCTATAAGATTGCAGCAGTGGATATGGGATACAACCATTCAGGAGTATTAGTAATCAAGACACATAAACAGCAGTTGTTCTGGCAAGATAAAGGATGGTGCTGTCAATTTCTAGGAATACTTAATGAAGATGGCACTAAACAAGAATAAGTGCTGGAGGTGAAAACGATGGAAACTGTAAAAATTAAACATGGAAGATTTAAGGGAAAGCTATTCGAGATAGAAGGAACAATAAAAGAAGTATTAAGGAATGATTGCCTACCAGAATTAGCATTTTTCAAAGGAAATTACGCTGCAGTTAATGCTATTGAGATAGATAAATACACTGTAGATGATGAACCTTTCTATTATGGCAAAATAGGAAATCTTGGATATATTTTATCAGAAAAAGAATGGATAAAGTAGGATATGAAGCTAAACGAGTTAGAAAAAAAGGCTGGAGGGGAGTAATATGGAAGAACAATTTGGCAGACCACCAAAAACAAAAGCAGAAAAAGAGTTTGCAGAAGCAACTTACCAAATAGGCATGAAAAATGGATGGTGCTCCGGAAGGTATGCCATAGCAGATGGTGACTTCATAGTTGAGGAAGATCGATTGAATAGGAATTCATTTGCCGTTATTGAAGACATCGAACAACTTAGAAGGTTTTTTCAACATTCTAATTGGTGCCTGGGACAAGGGATAATCTTCAAGGATCTCTGTTTCATAGAACAAGTGAACGGAGGAAGTGAATTTTTAGTTATTAAGAATGGTAAAGAGGGGTGCTTTGACTTTGATAGCTGGAGTACTGAAGCGATGGTAAAAGATAATACCTTTATAAATAATGTCAAGAGGGTATTGAAGGCGACAGATGAGCAATTAAAGAACTTAGAATATTAGGAAAGTTTTATTAATCAACTTAACTTATATTACTATGGTGATGAATAATGCCAATTGGAATATACAAAAGAACTGATGAACATAAGAAGAAAATTAGTGAAGCCCATAAAGGAAAAAAACAATCACAAGAGACAATAAAAAAAAGAAGCGATTCATTGAAGGGGCATATTGTATCTGAAGAAACAAGAAAAAAGATAGGGTTAGCAAATAAGGGCAAAAGTCATAAACATTCAGAAGAGACAAAACTAAAGATAAGCATATCTCAAAAGGGGGAGAAGAATCATTTATGGAAAGGGGATAAGGTAAGCTATAAAGTATTGCACAAATGGGTTAGAAGGCATAAACCTAAACCTGAATTATGTGAAGAGTGTAAAGTTAATTTGCCTGAAGAAATAAGTAATATCAGTGGTAATTATCTCAGAGATTTAAAAGATTATCGTTGGTTATGTATCAAATGTCATAGAAAAAAAGATACAGAAAAACGAATCATTGAGAACAGAATGAATCCGATAAGAGATAAATTCGGTAAATTCGTGAAGTGGTAGGTTGCTATCTGCTAAGTTAGTTGATGGCAAGGTAAGGTATTGAAAAAATGAGATTAGACCAAGTAGATGAAGCAAGGATTAATGAGCTGATTGAGATAAGGCTTGAATCCAGGATGAAAAGTTATGGTAAGGAAATAAGCAAGACTATGAAAGTTATTGCTGCTGCATCCTTAGCAGAACAGTCTGAATCAATAGCTAAGACATTTAGAGACTCTGCAGCAGAGATATTCCATAATATGGAATTTATCAAGAAATTCAAGAGAGACATCCATCTTTATATTCAGCAGGAATTGGCTTCTCAGCTATCTCAAGAAGGGATGCATAAATTCATAACTGAAAAGATAAGTTTCATTATGACTTATAAGATGGGAGATGTAATAAAAAGTGTAGTTCTTGAAGCGCTGGACAGGATAAACAAGAAGCTTGAAAGGGACTTGAAAAGAGCAAAAGACTTGACATTATCAATTGATTCAGAGATTAGACACACCATGATGGACCTTCCAATAGGATACAAGACTGAGAAGATGGTAACTGCAATGGTTATGAAGATGCTAGCTGGAGGCGACTTCAAAAAGCAATTGGAACAGCAGAATAAAAGCGAGGATCAGAAGTTCCTGGAAGGGATTGAATATGACAAAAAATGATAAAAATTACCGATGAGCTTAAACATGAAATCCTTATGCTCTATCCTGAAAAGGGTGCAGCATTAACTGCGAAAGCTGTGCATTTAGAATATTTCAGATGCACTAAGGTAATCAAAGAGGCAGGGATATGGAAAAAGCCAAGGAATACTATTAAGTCTTTGACTAAGGAATTAGGTGCTTATCCTGATATGGATTACAAAGAGATTCTAAAGATAGCACCTAACAAGTCTATGCTAAAGGCATTTATTCAAGATTTCTGCAAAGCATACAGAGTTCATACTAATCAGAAGTTAGCAAAGAAGTATAATATATCTATTGCTGTAGTTGATAGATTAAGGAGAAGAATAGGGATTCCAGTAATGTCTTCAGATGATCACCCTGGAAGGAAGCTGATTAAAAAGAGAATCAGAAAGATGTATCTGGGAGAAGGGAAGAGCACATTATATATAGGGAAGATTTTGAGAGTATCTTCTCAGTTTGTCCAGAATATGCTGCATGAAATGAGAATCACTATGAATCCTGCTCATAATGTAAATGCTAAGTATTTCAGCACAAGGTCAGAATTAAGTCCTTCACGATTATTGAAAGAGATTAAACGATTGTATGAGGAAGAGAAGAAACCATTGAAAGAGATAGCTAAGATAGTGGGCATTTGGGAGGGAACAGTATCTTCAAAGCTTAGGGCTATGGGTATTCCTATTGTAACAAGAAGGAAGATGAGGAAAGGATTTACCCTAAAGCCTGGTTATAATATAATAGGCATCTACAATGGAACAAGTGATCCATATGTCTTATGGTATTTCAGTGGAGAAGGATATACTTTTCTGGGGCCAAGAACTCCTAAAGGGAAAGTGAAGAGCTGTCTTTGGTGTAATGCTCCATTCATACCAAATATATCAAAAGGACCAAGGACTCAGATATTTCATAATCCTGGTTGTAGGAATAAAGCAAAAGATCTCCGAAGGGGATTGAAGCCAAGAATGAATAAAGGAAAGATGAAAGTCAGTCTAGGCAGATTCAGGAAGCTTGCTCTTGAGTTCACAGGGGATATAGATAAGTTAGGATTATCAGATGAAGTCAAGAAAGAAGTAATTAAAGTAAGGAGGGGAATCAAATGGGAATGGAGAAAGTAAGTGAAGCATTTGGAATGGACAATCAGATCCAGAACAGAGTAAAGAGATACTATGACCTTGCGATGGATGGTGTAATAACTAAAAAGAACGCAATAAACAGTTTAACTCTGCAATATCAGCACACAGATAATTTTGAGATAAGAGAGAGCATCATCAAGAAGATTGAATTGATCAACCAAAGAGAGGGATTCTAAATGGCACTATGTTATGACAAAGATGTAAGCCCACAATCAGAAGAATATTATGATAGATTTTATAATAAATCAGAATTGATATTCCGGATGGGGATACGCCTACAAAAGGAAGAAATAATAAATTTTGAGGTGGATAAAAGATGTTTAGTAACGAAGAAAAACAAAAGATTGCAGCAGCAGTCGAGAAAGCAATAATGGATTTGAACCATCCAGAAATGCCAAAAGAGAAACCAGTTTTTAGGCTCCATATTGATGGAAAAGAAGATTGGTCTTGGGCAGATATTATTCCCAATTGGCAATGTGTTCCATTATATCTCTTAAGAGATGAGTGAAATGGAATTCGCAGAAGCAAAGTTCTTATCTGCAAAGGAAAAGGAACAAATCTTCAAGCAATGGATTAGATTTCTAGATAGTGGATTTGATAAACAGCATTTCGGTGAGGCATTATATACTCACTTACATCTGAATTGCTCTTTTATAGCTCACTATAATAGACAGGGATTCTATTCTACTTATTTCGAAGATTCAGAAGATACTCCTAATTTCTTGCAGCAGTTTGACAAGGACAAAGGAAATGAAAGTTTTGAGTATGGCATAATAAGTGGGTGGATAGGCTCTGAGGCTACAAAACCTTATGAGGATATCAACCAAGCAATGATTTCTGAATTTGAAAAGAGGAAGAAGTCAATATATGCTAATCTTAAGGCACAGACGAAAGAGAAAAAGCTGGCCCAAATAAAAAGGCTAGAAAGAGAAGTAACAGAGATCGGGACAACAGTACATCAACAGACTTTAATTGGGTGATTAACATGACCAATGAACCTGAAATAAATGAAGAAGTAACAGGGGAAGATCTTGAAGAACCATTAGAAGAGGATTCTTTTGATGAACCAGAGGAAGATGAAGAAATTGAACCTGAAGAAGAAGATTTGAGACAAACACCACTGACAAGCTTTATGGTGCAATAAAATGTCGGATGAGTTTTATGCATGCAATCAGTGTAAAGTCCCTGAGCCTGGATGGAGAAAGATGTTTAAGATATCCCATCAAAGCTTGTGCAGGGAAGATGTGAGGGAACTTGTAGGATTCAATAATCTCTTAACAGAAGAGGAATTGAAAGACCTAAACGAGAAAGTAGGAAGAGAAGTAGAGTCAGAGAAAATAGATATCTGCTGCAATTGTGGCAAACCAAGTGAAGCAATAATGATTGCATCTTGGGAGAAAGATTTTAATGACGACGACATGATAAATCCTGAAAAGGTAGAATAAATTGGAGGCGACACCAAATGGCAAAAATAGAAATTGCAGAATATAAATCAGGTAAAAAGGTTTGGGGCTTATCCACTCCTCCAAAAGGTTATAAGAAAACAATAGGGGCGAATACTGCACCGATAGGGTTTGAGTGGTATAACAATGGACAATCAAGATTTTCTGGCAAAAGAGAATCTGTATTAGTTAAAGAGGATTGATTTTAATGGCATATGTTAATATGTTTGCCACAGTTCAAGGCACAAACAGAGGAACAAGCGGCTGTATGAGGGGACAGGTCAATAGTGTAAGCTGTTGGATTAATTCAGTTATTGGAGAAGTGATGAAAGCAGATGCGAGTTATTATGAAGAGCCTATGCCTGATATGAGAACAATCCCAAAAGAGAGAAGAGAAGCAGTTAAGCAAGATGTCAGAGATAGGAGGCAAGTAAGGCTTAACATCGACATCGAACCTAACGATAAATTTATCATAAAGATAAATGGGATAGAGATTCCACTTAAGAGACTGAAGCAACTACAAGAAATGGAAAGGGAAAGATTTGAGCTTCAAATAGGTGCTTTGACTAAGTTAAGAGATAATGGAAAGCAATTACAAGCTATGCAACTTGCAACTCAAATAATAACGAGGTGAGAAAATGAGAATAGACCAATTGCCACAAGGTATTCTGACCTATTTGTGGAAGTGGGAATATAATCCAAGATGGGCAGATCCAGAAAAACTAAGAAATCTTAGAGAAGAATTGAAAAATCATGGATATGAGATTACTGACAAGGATTATATCGAAGGCGAGTATAATGACCTTAGAGGATATATGGGCTTCCATGTAAAGAAGATGTGAAAAGATGCAATCAACACTAGGAGACAAGTTTGGGTTTGAAGGAGTAAGACCTCCTAAAGCACCCAAATCCAATAAGAAATGGGATAAGCAGGTCAATAAATTGTTATGGGCAATTCAAGGCCCCATTCTCTGTATGCCTAGCTGGGTAATGCGCCCACCAAAAGTGATAATGGATCGAATTATGATAGAAAGGATGATGCTTGTAATGCAAGATGAAACTATGGGGAGTGAAGCTGAGGCGATGTGGTATATCTCAACTTCCTCGATGGAGGCGCCCCTAAATCATGATTGGTGTAATATTTATATGTATCTCACAAGGAAATACTTATTATCTAAAGGCAATGAGTTGCCTGATTTCCTGAAAGAGCCGATAGAATTGGCTGAATACACACAAACTTATGATCTTAAAAGACTAAGAGATTGGTTATTTAAGAAAAGCTATGAGGAGGTAGTTAGAAGATGCAAGACGGAGACAGAATCTATTTCGAAGAAAGCAGCAAAGGAGACACTTTTGCAGAAAGAGATCAATCAGCAGATGGATTTGTCATCAATCTCTGGGTCAATGGAAATCGCAAAGCCAAAGTGATTTTATCCCCAGAAGAAGATGAATGCTATCTAGAAACAAATATATAAGGAGGTAAGACAATGTTAAAAATAAAAGTAAAGACAGGCAATGCAGCATTCTTTGGGCCTAATGGCGAAGAAGAAGATAGATTTGAAGAATGTGCTAGGATTCTTGAGGATGCAGCGTTGAAATTAAGACAAGGCAATACCAATTTTATCTTAAATGATATTAACGGCAACCTTGTAGGACAAGGAACATTAACAAAAAGGTGATTTGAATGGATAAAGAACAATTTGTAGAAACCATCTGTGAATTTGTTGATGAAAACTTTACAGCCGATGGCTGTAGAGAATGTCACGAAGTTGGACATAGCATCGTTCCAGATGATTTTAAGGGAAGTTTTGATAAAGCCATAACAAAGCTTATGACTTCCTTGGAACACAACCAAAAAGTTTAAATAGAAGTTATATAGATAAAATATATATTCGCTAGAGCTATGAAAAGATGGGGATTTAAACTAAAATATGCGCTCTTGTTTACAGGAGGGCTCCCCCCTTCTAGTAGTGGCGAAAATCAGTAATTCGAAAGGTTGTTCGGTTTAAGGCGTAAAATGAGGGGATGAGAGTGGCTTCGCAGATCCTCATATCCTCGAAAGATTACTGAAATCAAAGGGGGAAAATAAGATGGTTAGAGAAATGGGCATAATGAGGGATGTTAAGTTTGGAGTTAGGGATATATCTAAAGCTAATTTATCCTTTACAGTAGATTGCATAGTTGGTTCTAGCTTACAAATTTTGGGAGTGGAAGAAACAGTAAAATTAATAGAGAGACATCAAATAACTGATATAAGCAGATTAGAAGGTCATGCTTGTATAGTTGAAACAGAGAAACCAGACCACTTACCATTAGGTGTAAGCAGATTTATTGATTTACATAATTGAAGTATCATAATCCTCAAATCTTGACATCCAAAACAAAACTTGAGGCAGGTGGGAGGAAGATAAAGTCAAAGACTACTCTTTCTCCTACCCTATTTTAAAAATTAGAGATATTAGAATGAAAAAAATCTGCTTAAATTGTAATAATCCATTTAATGCTACTTTCATTTGTCGATGGTGTGGAAAGAAAAAGACTCTTAAGCGAAGTAAAGGAAGCATAAGAAAATTCTGTAGTAGAAGTTGCAAAGGCAAATGGCAATATCACACCAATCATATTTCTAATACGTTCAAAAGGACAGCGTATTTAAAAAAAGGCCTTAGTGATAAACTAGAAGGAGGTAAAAAAAATGGAATATAGAATAACTCATAAAGGGTTGAGGGGATTTGAAAATATCAATTTTGCTGTCGATATAGTAAAGTTGACAAAGGTTGCTAAAAATAGGTCGTATCCTTCATTATCTCCATGTTGTAAGCAAGTGCTGAAGCAAATTAAGTTTTGTTCTGCTTGTAACAAAGAAGTAGGGACAAAGGAAGTAACGCATAAGCAGTTTAAGTTGGGGAAAGAAGCTTACCCAATAAGTGCTGAGCACCTCAACAAGATCAAAGAAAACCTGGATAGTGACTTAATAGTAATTAGCCAATTCAGAGATAAAGCAGAAGTTCCAGAGATGTATTTTACAGACAACATTTATGCAGCGAAACAACATAAGAAATACATGAAGGACTATGGTGAATATGCACAAATACTACAGATGGCAAATAAAGTGGCGATAGGGGAATTCAATATGCGGGGAAGACCATATCCTGTAATGTTGTTCCCATTCCAGAACAATCTTGTAGTGAGGGCTTTGCATTTCTTTGAGGAAGTAGAAACATTGCCAACAATCAATACAGAAGTGCCTATAAATAAAGAGAAGGTATCTCTGATGGTTCAAGCACTTGCTCTGAATAAAAGTGAAGAGAGTTTTGATATCACACAATTCGTGAATATCAGAGAAGAGCAGGAGGAAGAATTGATTGAGAAGGTTCTCAAAGGAGAAGCAATCCCAGAAGTTGAGAAAATAGAGGTCGTGACACGAGAAGACAACGATGAAATCGCAAGACTCCAGGAACTATTGAAGAAGAATACGGAGCTTACGAGTGCTGCAACAATAGCAGCAGAGGGGAAAGAATGAAAGTAGATGGGTTCCAGCTGTGTAGCGAGAGTGAAGTACCCACAGGAAAACCCGACAGAGTAGCAAACCTAAAACATGATGGTAGGCGAGTTAAAGTAAGAAAGGAAGGCAATAAAGTGACTCTCTGGGGAAGAGATTATATAACAGCATCTAATTTCCCAGAGATAGTTGCATCCTTTCAGAAAATACCTCATGACTTTGTGGTGGATACAGAATTCGCAGTATTCACTGAGAGATATAGGACAAATAGGGGTTTTCTCCAGACAAGAGATAGGACCAAGGATAAGTTTAAGATTAGGCTTCTCACAACCCAGTATCCTGCAACAGCAATTATATTTGATGTTCTAGAATTTGATACGCAGGATCTGAAGAATGAGGAATATTCAAAAAGGAAAGAGATTATTAAGGGTGCCTTTGATATTCCTCTTGATATTTCTGAATTTGAGAAGCCCCCTACCTTGATGAAGGCTCATGATTGGAAGAATCCTAATGAGGCGTGGGAACTAGCACAAGCTAAGCAGCTGGAAGGAATTGTAGAGAAGGATATACATTCAAAGTATATCGGAAAAAGAGCAGATACATGGACGAAAGTGAAGAGAAAAGAGATCATAACTCGAAAGATGGTCTCTTATGAAGTGTCAAATGCAGGGATTACATTGATAAGCGACATAGGTGATCGGGTAGCCGCCCATGGTCAACAGCATATCCCAGTTAAGGTTAAGATAGATAATGAGGGATTTGCTAATGTCCAATGTAGAAGGATGGCAGGCGAAACAGCAAAAGGAAAATCCAGAGAGATAGTATTCTGGAAGTTGGTGGAAAATGAGCAACGAATGGACAATAAAGAGGCTGGAGTCGACTCCAATGCTCCTGTTCATAAGAACAATACTGAACGAGAGAAAGAACCGATTGACAAACATATACAGCCCACTATCAGAGAAGCTGGGAAAGGCGGAGGAGTATCTCCTAAAGATGGAGCAAAACCCAATCCAAATAGAAATTTGGCGAGGTTTGGTTTCTGAGGTTAAGAATATCCCAGAAGGTCTTAGTTATGTGATAAGGTCAGATATTAAGGAAGAGCCAAAAAAAGACATTAATGTAGACTTTTCTATGTTAATCCAGGAACGGATGACAGAAGATGAATTTTGGGCATGGATAAGGAGTTGGAAGGATGGGCACTCATTAATAGAAGAAGCAGAAAATTGGGATACAAAAAGGAAGAAAGAAGAAGTCTTTAAAATAAATCAGATAGTGAGAAAATTAGCAGGAGATCCTGAATGCCAATAGGAGGAGAAATATGAAAAGATATTCGAAAAAGGACTTGATTGAGGTATTACTGGCTTGGAAACAAACACATAAGGAAGCACCCTCAAGAAGGCAATTAGATGAGGATAAAAATTTGCCGAGAAAGGAAAAAACAATTCTAACTATAAACAAGGAAAATATATTTCACGATCTTTGCTTGATGGGAGTAAGCAGTTGAAGTCCCGAGATAAAACACAAAAGAGGTAAACCGTATGACAGAAGAAACTGTACTGAACGGCGTCAAGAAAAAGTCGGAAGCAACAATAAATAAAGAGAAGAAGAAGCTGAAGGCTTTTCTTAGAGCAGTTATTCCAGAAAGCTATGACAAGTATGACCTGCAAGCCAAGTTTGATTCCTCATTGACATATTTGGAGAATAAGGAAGCAGTAATCGAAGACATCAAGGTGCTTGATGATTATAAGGGTGCTAGTTTGAAAGAGCAAGCAGAAGTAATCCAAGCGCAGATGGAAAAGATTAACGAAGAAAGGGACGAAGCTATTGAGAAAGAGATTATGGATTACAACCATAAGACCTATGTAGACAACAAAGAACTTGATGAATTCTATAAGCCAATTCATAGGCCCATAGATAAGATGTGTCAAGGATTCAGTAACCTCGCCTTTATCAAAGGGAGAGGCGGCGTAGGGAAGTCATGGAATATCCGAAAGATATTGCTTAAGAACAAAGTCAAGTTTCTAGAAGTGACTGGCGATGTTACAGAAGCGTATTTGTATAGGCTATTATTCGAGAACAATGGAACAATCTTTTGGTTCAAGGATGTAGTTAGGATATTGCGTGGAATGAATTCCATAAATCTTTTGAAAGCTGCAACAGAAACAGAGAAGGAAAGACTACTAACTAGCAATAGTTACAGTAAACAACAGGAAGACTTGCCAAAGAGATTTCTCTTCAAAGGAAAAATAATCTTTGATTATAATGAGATTGTTGGTATGAGTTTGAAGGATGACTTTGAGGCATTGCAGACAAGAGGAGATTATGTAGAGGCAGCATATAGCATGGACGACATGAAAGCAATAATGAATCTTGTAGTGACAAAAGATTGGCAGAAAGAAGTAACAGGATATCTGATAGAGCATTATGAATTCACAGGACAGAACTTGTTGAATTTAAGAACGCAATATCGGGCATTCCAAACTTATCTATATTGCCAAAAGAGTGGAATTGACTGGAAGAATGAACTGAAAGAAGAGCTGAAAAGCAGTATCAGTAAAGTAAGGGGAATGTTGTATTCATTGATGGGAAATAAGTCAATGAGAACAGCGGAACTCAAGAAGCTGATATTGAAATATGGCATCGTGAATACGATGAGAACGGCAGACAACAAGGTCAACGATTGGATCTTGACGGAAGAGCTTTTTAAATGGAGTGAAGAAGAACGCAATTATTATGTGGCATTGATACCTCCAAAACTAAAGAGGTTAGATAAAACATGAATTGCAAAGGAGGTAGATATATGCATAAGGGTTATGTGTATATCAGAGTGAATGGAAAATATGAAGCGGAACATAGGCTTATAATGGAGCGTATGCTAGGTAGAAAATTAACCAACACTGAAGAAGTTGACCACAGAAATAAGATAAGGGATGACAATAGGCCCGAAAATCTTAGATTGATGGCTTCTAAAAGCAAACACCAACAACACCATAAACCTAAGGGTTATCATATGGGTAATCTGGCAGTTGGATGGATTGATGGAAGAAGCTTGAAGAAACGCAAATGCAAAGTTTGTAGCAAGATCTTTATACCATCATCTAGAAAGAAGGGTGAAGGAATATATTGCAGTAGAAAATGTGGTTATATATCTAGAAGGCGCCCAAGAAGCAAATGTCCTGTATGTGGAAAACCAGCATCAAGACCAACTAGAAAATTTTGTTCGGCAAAGTGCTATTCCAAATGGAAAAAGAACAAAATTCAATTCACAAAATTGAAAAGCACAGAACAATATAAATAAAACGGAGGCAAAACCATGAAATTGAAAATAGAGTCCAAACTATTGACTAAGCAGATTAATTTGATAACAAAGCTAGTCAATGAAGCGACAGTGATCGCAACGAAAGATGAATTTAGTATTGTAGAGATGGACCCTGCAAATGTAGCAATGGTTATCTTTAAGCTGCACAGCTCAGCATTTGTTATGTATGAGTTAGCTAAAGATAAGGATGAGGAGAAGATTGGTATTAATTTGACTAATCTAAAGAAGTTCCTCAAAAGAGCGAAAGAAGATGATGTAATCTCCATGGAGCTTAAAGACAACCAGCTGTATATAGATGTAGGAACAAAGAGACATTACACACTGCCCTTGATAGAGATTGAGGCTAAGGATGTTAAAATCCCTAACCTGAAATTCAAGGCTAAGATAGGAATACCCGTTGGGGAATTCGAAGCAGCAATAGAAGACGCAGCTATCGTAGCAGAATCATTTGCTATTGTAGCTAAAGGGGAAACAGCAACAATGATTGCAGAAGGGGAACTTTCTACAGCAAAGATAGACCTGGAAGGAGAGAAAGTGACAGTAAAGGCAGAAGAAGAAAGCAGAAGCAAGTATTCGATAGAATACCTGACGAAGATGGTTAGTAAATCATTGGGTGCTACTGAACTGACAATTCACTTCGGAAAGGATTATCCGATGAAGTTGGTATATACGAGTGATACCTTCTCCCTCAGCTATATTTTAGCTCCTCGGGTTGATAATGATTGAGAGGCGTGGAGCCACAATCATTAAATAGACCATAGCATTTCTTCAAATGAGGTGATGTTATGCGAAAAGGAACTAAAATGTCTGCTGCAGGCAGATTGAATTTAAGTAAATCCTGCAAAGGTAGAACGCCATGGAACAAAGGATTGACGAAAGAAGATCCTCGTGTATTAAAGAATGTATGCGGAAATAGCGCAAAGACTCAATTCAAAGCAGGTCCAAGACCTGAAACAAAAGGGAAAGGAAATAGCCATTGGAAGGGAGGTAAAATAATCCATCAAGGTTATGTATATATCAGAGCACAAGACCACCCATATGCAAAAAATGGATATATGCAAGAACATAGACTTGTGATGGAGAAAAAGCTTGGCAGATTTCTAAAACCTCAAGAAATTGTGCATCATATGAATCATGATACGATGGACAATAGAATTGAAAATCTTATGTTGCTTAATCAGAGCAAACACGCTACAGGGCACAATCTAGAAAGATGGAGAGAATACAGAATGAAACAACAAAAGAAATCAATAGATGGCGATTAAGCCTACTAAATGAAACTCATAGGTTTCATAAAGAAGTTTCTCGCCCCCGAGGTTGATCTCCCTCATTTTTAGGGAAGCTTCCCACCTTCAAGTAGCCTATGGTCATTAGATAGGAGGTTTAATATGCAACGAAATCTATTCGGCAAGAAAGCTATTGCAACAAATCCTTTGCCAATCGAACCTGATTATACCAGCAAGACGGATTACAAGTCTGAGCAATTGCCAATGGGCAAGAGCAAGGAAGATTTGGATAATGAAAGGATCGAAGCAAAGAAATGCCCAATGTGCCATGAGATAAAGCCCAAGCAGTTTGACATCTGCGAAGGTGAAAACAATGTAGATGCTTGTCTTGATTGTATCAGGAAAAGGCACGAGAAACATGGATTGAGGGGCAAAGGGTTTAGCTTCAATGGAAAAGAAGTCTCTTTCTACAGCCAAACTACCTGTATGGAAACATACCTCTTGGAAGATATCTATAAAATATTTAGGGGACTGTGTTTCCCAAACGATATCTTTCCGTATAGCATCAATATAGCACAGAAGATTAAGGTGCCTAAGAAAGAAAGCTATACTTGTGAGGAATGTGGACATAAAGATAGTGGCTTTGAGGAAAAGATTGAAACCCATTGCTATGGGATAACCAAAGAGTTTGGTGATTGGCTAATAGCTAATTTGAAATGGGACAGAGTGAGTGAAGAAGAAAAGGTAGAGATGGAACGAACAACAGCAAACCATAAGGGAGGAGATTAATATGGAATTAAAAGGAAGAAAAATAGTGGAATTTAGGACCTGGAGAATTATTTGCAAGAAATCCAGAAGGGAAAACATTGTATTGTTTTGTTGAGGAAGCAGAGCCTGATAAAGATGACAGCAAGAATTGAGTTTAACACCAAGAACTTTTACCTATTGGGTGCAGATATTGGTTGGTGCAGAGCACATTGTCCTGTCTGTGGGAAATATCATTCACAGAACTTTTTACCTGTTTTGGTAAGAGGGAAGAAAGAATACACCAGCAGATGCGAGAGATGTCAAGAGAAAGTGATTACAGATATGGGCACAGTGGAACAGAACGATAAGCTTCTTGATTTCCTTGAGAGAGGGGCTAAAAAGATAGAAGATAATGTAACCAGATCGGGTAACCAAAGTTTAGGTGAGTGGGCATAGGAGGAAAAATGACAACAACAACACAGCTTCCGCTATGCACTGATAACAGCATAAGCTCGGAAGAATATACAAAGATAGCTAAGGAAGAGATGATTAAGCTAAATAAAGAAAAGTATAATCATCTCTATGAATGTGTGGAATGGCTAAAGGAGATAATCCCAGAAGAGTTTTATTATTATTTTGACACTTCGGCACCCATGCATGCAGAGATTAATGTGCATATCAAGAGTCACAAATGTGTGAGTCCTTGTTTTAATCTGCGCTTCGAAGAATCAGGAGAACTCAAAGCTTCTGACAGTCACTTTATGGGTGGCACTCAATTCATCTGGGGGAATAACAAGGAAGAAAGAACGAACGATATGTTAGAGATAGTGAAGAAGGCAATAGCCAAAGAATGTAATGACAGCAGTTGGGAAGATGACACCAAAGAATTTGCAGACCTTTACTGGAAGAAATTAATGAGCCATGTGAGGGTAGATAAGTGGATGGAAAAAGAGATATGGAATATTGATATCAGAGAAGAAGTCGAGAAGGAGCTCAAAAATGGATTACCAAAAGATAGCTTGTGAAAGATGTAAGAAGAAAGGATTGCTAGCTGAACAACCGAGTAACCCTCATTGGTTAGAATGTGATTGTGGAGGGGTGCAACCTAATCCTCTTAATAATAACTCTTACTTTCCAGCAGGCAATTTAATGAAGTGGATGTTATAATGCAACAAACATTAACAGGCGAAACCGTAGAGATGCGCCCTTGTCCTAAGTGTAGGATGTCGATTAAAGTATGGTTTGTTGTTGGATCTACAAGAGAAGATGGAACAGTTTCTCCTTCTAAACTTTATGGATTCTGTAAGAATTGCGTGGAGGGATTTTACTATGGTAACAGATGAAAATATATTAAGGATTATTCAAACTAATCCATGGATAACTAGGGCAGGAATCCTTAAGAAGCTAAACCTTAGGGCGCTTTCTAATATGAACCGGGCATTGATTAGAATAGATGAACAATATGGATTACATCGGAGACATCAGAAACAAACCCAATATGTAAATAAGATTCATCGTTTAGTTGAGGGGTTGCCACCTGTCAAGACTGTATTTTATGCTTATCAATATAAAGCAAAAGGAGGTAATGAAATTGGAGATTGAATGTAGTCTATGCAAAAATAAAGTAGATAGTGGGGAGACCTTCTATCAAGAGGAAGAAGATGGAACTGGATGGAGAAAAGTAGAAGAAGCTTTTATCTGCAAGGAATGTCAAGAGAAACGATTGAAGGATCTCTTGGAGGCGACTCCACAAAGGATGCTGGAACTGATTAGGATGGGGCATCCTACTGAGAAAGGAGAACCTTATAGAAGGGGGGAAATTATGGATGAGATAAGGAAAAGACCTGAAGAAATATTTGATGCCTTGAAATGGCCAAGAAGCAAAGAGTCCAAATACAAGAACAGATTTACAGGCGATGAGACAACTCTTGCGGAGATGGCAGAAGATAATACTTCCTGGCAAACAAGAAATCAGTCAGATGAATTCAATGTATGGTTCAAAGATGAGGCAGTATTTATATTAGAGCACTGGCTTCCAAAAGAAATCTGGAATGAGGCAGATGTTTTTGAAGAATATCGGACAGATACTCCAAACAAACTTACAGGGTGGTTGAAATAATAAAAAGAGGATTAAATCACAAATTATAAATAGTTATTATCTTAATGAGGTTTTATCGAAACCGAACAAACTATACTCAAACGTGAGTCCAGACGGATAAGCAGAGAATACGAAATCTTTAACGAGGAGGGATACAACGATGGTAGATGAAAAAAACAATGAAAACAAAAACAATAACTCTATATTTATAGGGGATAAACCTTTTCTAAACTATGTAACAGCAGTTGTTATGCAGTTTACAAGAAAGGAGACAAATGAGATTGTAGTGAAAGCCAGAGGAAAATTCATCAGCAAAGCAGTTGATGTAGTCGAGGTTGCAAGAAACAGGTTTATGGAAGGAGTAGAGATAAAGGACATAGCAGTTGACAGCGAAGAGTTTACGAACAAAGAAGGCAGAAAAGTGAGAGTATCAAGCATAGAACTCACTTTGACAAAGAAATAAGATGGTTAAGATACTTGATGTGGGGGGATTTAAGAATACATTTGAAGAAGCTACACACATAATAGACTTCATGCCGAAGCCAAAAGATTGCAACAGGGAATATATTCAGAAGGATATTTGTTCTGGGAAGTGGCCATTCAAGGATAAGGAATTTGATTTTGTTTACTGCAGCAATGTATTGGAAGATATCAGAGACCCCATCTTTGTGTGTAAAGAGATGACCAGGGTTGGGAAAGAAGGAGTAATAATAGTCCCAAGCTGTGAATTGGAATGCAGGAAAGGCATTGATACATGGCCAGGTAGCAGCACTTATGCTGGATTCGTCCACCATAGATGGGTATGCTTTAATGATTGTGGCAAGTTGACCTTTATGCAGAAGACTCCGATAACCCATGTATTTGACTGGACAGAAGGGATGAGTGATGAAGACATAAGGAAGAAAGCATATCTCCAGATGTCTTGGAAAGATGATTTCAAATATGAAGAAATGATGAATTCCCAATGGATGAATTGGTATAATGTATTCAAGAATTATTTTAAGAAAGATCCCCTCAGAGATAACGATGGGTCTATGAAGGTGCTATAAAATGGTAGAAGTAAAAAGTGCGTATAAGATAAATGAGGACTTGACCATAGAAGATGATGGATTCAGGTTAGATTTCTCAGCAGAAGAAGTAGAAACCCTTAAGAAGATAGCAATGGATGAAGGGTTAACCCATGAGGAATTGATAGAAAAGATAATGAAGCAGGCAGAAGATAAAGCAATAGACGAAATCACTCAGAATGTCAAGAATTATCAGAAGAATGCAACATAACACCGAAAGATATATATATTACCTATGTTTTTAATGTTATCTAAGGAAAAAGTGGTGTTATTTTCAGAAATGAAATTGTTTAAAAAATTATTAGTAATTTTATTTATTCTTATTTGCTTAATTCTTTTTGGTTGTAGTAATATAGAGAAGAATAACACTTTAGAAATCTATACTACTCTATGTGAGAATGGTTGTTTGAAGATGACTGTATTAAATTTAGAAGCAGGATTATACCAGGATGAGCAACTACTTGTAGAGTGTCAAGATTATTGCAAGGATTTTGTGGAGGATATCTTAGAATGAAACAAACATTAACTACATTTATTAGGATTTCATGGTCAGACGGAAGATATTGGAATTTTGGAATTGTAAAATCTGATGGAAAACTTTGTTGGGAAAAGAAGACAGGTTCAAAACTTGAGAATTATACAAGGAAAGATGGAATGGTATTTCAACATAGACAAATGACAGCAACTACAACAATATCAATGAACCCATTCCCAAGATGGTATTCTGAATTTGCTTGGTGGTTAACATACCAAAAATTAAGACTAACTGGTAAACTTCATATGCAATGTCAAGGATGTGGAGAAGGAATTGCTAAGTGGAAAATTAGAGATCCCAATCAAGGACATGGCAATAAGTGGCTTAACTGCTGCAATAAGTGTGTTGGTTTCTATGGATGGAGAATTGAAAGATTGAAAATTGTCAGATGGAAACAAGTTCAAATTCCCGATGGATTTAAGACAACCTGTTCAGCTGGAGATTCAATGATTAAATATAAGGCTGTATGGAAATCAATAGGGAAGAAGAAATGTTAAGGAAGAGTTATATTGAAAAAGAGATTAGGAATATCGCAGAAAGAGCGGAAGCTATTGGGTTATCTCTAAATAGTTTTATTGTCAAAGATCCAAAGGTAATTAGGGAGTTAGAGAAATGTGATGTCGGACCATTCCATCTAAAGCAAAAGCCTAGCTTTATATCTCCTAAAAATTATAGAAGGGGGGTTTGTGAGATGCTGGGCAAGGATGAATGTGGAAGATTATTTGGTATCAAGTTCCTAAAAGTGAAGGGGTGAATCAATTGACTCAAAAAATAAATCAAATAATATTTACTTTAGTTCTGGCTATAACAGTTTTAGCCATCTTTACATTTCTAATTATATCAGAGAAAGCAATACCTCGCTCAGCATCTATACTACCTGACAATATAACTAACCAAAGCAGGATAGAAGTGAGCAATATGGAGGCAGTGGCTATAGAATATCAATGCCTCTTATGGGTAGAAGATTCTCAAAAGAATACTACTATGTGTATTAATGGAGATGGAATGGAATTTTGTGAAAACTCTGATTGCTGGAGAATTAGGGGGGTGAGGTTTAGGGGTAATCATAAGAAGATAATTAGTTATGCGACTATATAAGATGAGGAGGGTGAAATGGTAGATAAAAAAAATAAGACTTGGAAAGTATTGGCAATAGTGTTTATGTCTTTGTTCTTGCTTGAAACATTATTGTTTAGTTGGGCAATAATAGAAGGAAATCAAGTGATAGATAATGAATATAAATGCAGTAACATCTGTTTTAACGATGACTACGAATCATATCAATATGACGCATATGCAGAAATGTGTTATTGTTTTGTGGATGGGGAAGTAGTTTACCAAAAGTTAATGGAATAATAAGGGGTGGAAGAGAAATGTTAAATAAAAAAGCACAGTATAATGGTGGCGAGAGCCGAAAAGCAGGGAATTTAATAGGGACATTAGTAGTTATAGTATTTGTAGCAGTTGTCTTTATTTGCCTTGCAGGATTTGATGTAGTAGATGCCAACCATGTTGGAGTCAAAAACAGAATGGGAAGTCTGATAGGGATTCAGCAAGAAGGTATGAAGTGGACTGGGTTATTTGTAGGAGTTCAGAAATACAGTAAAATGACTAGGCCCTTTACCATAGAAATGATAGGTGATGATAGTTCGGCAACAAGAGAAGGACAGTCGGTATTTGCTATTATCAAAGGCAACTGGAGAATAAAACCTTCTGCAGTTGAAGAGATCTACAGAAATGTTGGAAGGGATAGACAAATCTATGATGTCCTGAACATTGAAGGAAGACTAAAGCATGGTTTCAAGTCAGTTACCACCAAGTATAACGATGGACTTGATATTATCAAAAACAGGGATGAAGTTATGGAAAAAGCTGTTGAATCTATGAAGAAGCAATTCCCTAATGAATATGCTGAATTAGAGTTTATTGTTGTAGAGAATATTTGGTATGATCCTGCTTACCAAGCAGCAATAGATGGGAAGAAAGCAGCTGAACAACTTGCCCTGAAAGCAGAGAAAGAGAAAGCTATTACCCAAGCAGAGGCAGATAAGCTAGTCATAAATGCAGAAGGAGAAAGGGACCAAAGGAAAGCAAGAGCAGAAGGAGAAGCTTATGAAACTAGAGTTAAAGCTATTGCTGAAGCAGAGGCATTAAGATTGAAGTCTCAGGAATTGACTGACCTTATGGTTCAGAACAACTGGATTGATGCATGGAGAGCAGGTGGCTCACAAGTTCCAATGTGGGTTACTGGAGAAGCTGGAAGCAACTTCTTAGTTCAAGCACCAATGGGAGGCTAAAAAATGTTTAGATTTATTTTTTTTATTTTTTGTATAGCTATTGTAGTTGCTGCAATAGCATGGTTACTAAAGTTCTTGTGGGGGATTGACCTCGGAGTAATCTCAGGAATAGTAAACATATTTCAACGAAAGAAAAAGAGAGATGCTAATACTTACATAGATTCAAGAGAGAAAGAAGTTATGAGTGCTGGACAAGATTATAAATCAAAAAAAGAGAAACCTAAGAGGAGATGGTGGAGGCACCTCTAAATGCTCCCTACTGGACGCACAGAAGGAGTCTATATCAAAGTCAGCAAAGGCATAAAGAAACTCATTGAAGATAAGAGAAAAAAAGAGAGCTTTAATCTATCTGAATGGTTGGAAGAGAAATTCGTAAAAGAGTTCCTGCCATCTATAGACAAGATTGAGAAAGAAAAAAAGAGCCACTTAGAAGCTATTGCTGAATGTGATAAGAAAATAGATCACTTATTGAAGAAGGATGAAGCAGAGAAGAGATTAATCCTTACGAATAAAGAGCAAAGACAATTAATTGTGGCATGTGATCCACAGTTTACAGTCAAAAGGCAATGGGGATTATTCTGTTCTTCTGTTGGCAAGAAATATTCATTAGAGGAATTCATAAAGATTAAGAATAGATATAAAGATAAAATATATATGTGAGGGAACTATGAAACCAAAGACAAGATTTTTGAAAATGTATTACAAACTTCCAGAGAAGGCAAGAAATGAGTTAGTCTATGATTTCACTAATCATCCTATGACATTAAATGTTATTGCTCAGGAAATAATGCACGATACACCAATGGGAAAGAAGATACTCTATAAGTTAGGATATTTAGAAGAAGATTCACATAAGGAGGCATAGCTGTATGACAGAATATAATGAATGTAAGAAATGTAAATATTCAATAAAAGATGAAAAGGATGAATTAGAATGTACTTTAAATCTTAATGATAATTGTCCTTTTTCAGATAATTCCAAGAAGGAGAACAAATGAAATGCAAATTAAATGTTATTGATAAAGAAATAATTAATGCCTTTGAAGATGGGAGAAAAGTGGGTAAAGAGGAAGGAATTATGGAAATTCAAGGTGTTGATTAAAATGAAAT
>Ga0307928_10000080_pt1 | contig 53840 bp, 66 predicted proteins | sample AceLakmetagen232_FD_201815 | JGI IMG/M metagenome (GOLD analysis project Ga0307928, IMG submission 201815) | Saline water microbial communities from Ace Lake, Antarctica - #232 | ecosystem: Environmental > Aquatic > Non-marine Saline and Alkaline > Saline | place: Antarctica: Ace Lake...
TTGTGATTTTCATCTGCTCGGCTGCATCCTGCCCCCACTCGCTCATAAGAGCAATGTCAGACTGATGCTTGTCGATGTCGTCACAAATCGCATTGTAATACTTGGCACGTTCAATCGGAAACTCAACGAGAGGATTGTCAGGATGCTGAATGTCAAGCACCTGGTTCTTGGTGTAATCAAGAATCTCGATGTCAGGACGGGTACGAATCTTTACAACATCGCCCTGATTTCTGATATCCGTTGTGTTTACGTCCGAGGCTCTTTATCCTCGGCTCCTACATGTTTCCATGCAGACCGGACTATATCTTCGGTTCTTTTTTAAACAAACCGCAGCGCGCTCGTGTCGCTTTACCACCATGCCCACAAAGTGAGCTTAGGTTCCATGCGTTAGTCTCTGAACCTTCAACCTGTTTCCAGGAAGCTTGGCTGCTGATTGTCCTCGTCTTTACGTTAGGATATTCCAGCAATTCACGCTGTTTAGAGAGAGCCATTAATAACCCTCGTAATACGTGTTGGCCATCCCGGGGAAGATGGATGCTATATAGTACTTGACTAAAAGCATGCGACTCCATTTTTCCGGGATAAAATTGCCACTGAATTGTGGCGTTCCTGCTGCTGCTGCTATCATAAGTTTGTCTCCCTTCTCTGTCAACGCTGCACCTTACAGAGAAGGCGCTTTGTTAACCTTGTATTCGGCCTTGATCCATGGCCGTAAAAATATCCGCATTGATTGAGTCGGACTTGGCTTCTTCTACCGTTCCGACGTATTTTCCCCGGGTGTAATCCTTTGTGAACTGGTTTACAAATGCCTGAGTGTAGATGCGGCCTTTCCCTTTTGATACTTCCTGGGCGTTTGGCGCACTTCGTTCAGGTGAGGGGGAAATATCATTCAAATCTTTTAGCGGAGGGTTATTGTCAATTTGCTGTTCAGGTTCGGTTTCGAGCGAAGCTTTTGGCAAATTAATGAAACCTCTAAAGATTTCAGTTACCGAAGCGAGATCTTTTTTAGTGTGTGCATCGGTAAGCAACCCCTTTCTTGCGTAATTCGTTCCTGGTATCATTTCTGACAGATACGCATTAAATCCAGGGCTGTCATTTAGCACATCAAAGTTAACATGCTCGCCGCCTGCCGCTTTTATATCGGCCTCAACAGTCATTCTAAGGTTATTGATGTATGACGAATGGGTCGTGTCCTGATGTCCCTTTTTCGCCTCTCCTGCCGTTACTTGCGCCTTGTTAGCCGTATCTGTAGCGTTCTTAATGAGCTTCAACATGGTTACAAACTCTTCCCCGTAACCTGCGATGGCTTCGGGGTCGATACTTGCGATCAAATCTTCAGCGGTTTTGTCGCTTGGCTCCGGCGCTGGTTTGTCCTCAAGCTGTTTTCGCAGGTCGAAATTTTCATTCTGCAAACCCTGAACTTGAGAGTTGAGTGTTCTATTCTCGGCTGACAGTCGAGGCACTTCAGCATTGTACTTGCCTTCCAGTACACTAAATCTCTGTTCGAGCGTCGGATCGACTTTGGCCGGTTCGGATTCCAGTTTTACAGGAGCCGGTTCGTCAGGATTGCTTCCGAGGTCAAGAGTTCCGCTAAGAGTGTTCTCTTCCTCGCCTGCAGTTGCTTCTCCGGTATTCGCTATCTTTTCCGCCAGATCATTAGCGAAAATCCCTTCATCCAAATCTTTAATATCTTGTTCAATTTCCTGTGGTAACCCTGGCATTTCGTACCTCCTTTGAGCCTGTTTTCAGGTATTCCGTAGAGCCTGATTTCAGGTATTCATTGGGTTAAAGGTTTATGTTGCTATCAGTCCTACATCTCGCATTGCTGCCAAAATAGAATTTATTGCCGTTTCAATCGGTGTGTCATCGGTGGCGTAAGTACCTGTTACGGTTAAATCGGTAATCGCTGATGCCTGATCTCCCACAGAAGGCGGAGGAATAATTTTTGCCACCGTCAGTTCGTCTATTGCTTTTTTTGGATGTCTCACTTGCCTCACCTCCTTTAAATAAAAAAAGCCCCACGGAATTCTGTTTTTTTTAGAACTCCAGTGAGGCTTTCGCGTTTGACTGGCTTAACCTGATAGGTGCGGCTTAATCCGGTAGTATCAGGTTGCTATGTGTTTTATTTTATGAGCTCCCGCCTTTTATTTTCGGCCTCCTTTTTTTATTAATAATGCGCCGCCTTGCAGCAGTAATGTCCATGCGCGTTATGCTATTTGTTAAGTCAAAACTTGTGAAATAAACCCTTGAATCATAGATGGTTGGCATTTCTTTTGCCTCTAACGCCCAGAATATTTGCGATAATCGACTCATTTATACCGGCTCTCCTTTCGACACTTTTTCAAGCATTTTCACCAAATATCTAAGCCCTCTAATCAATGCCTTTAATATCTGTTTGTTATCAATTTCCACTATATATTCAACTCTTCGGTTTTGCAAGTTATTTTTGGCCTATTCATTATAGTTATTTTGTCTTTGCAATCCTTACGTTTCGGTAATGGTTTAAAGTATGCGCCCTTCATGTGCCGCCTTACCTGTGCGGTGCTTCTGTTGTTGCGCCGTCCTCTGAAAATAATTCTGTATTGATCTGGGTCAAGTTCTTTATATTTCCAAAAACCATCCTCTGTTTTTTGTAAAACTTTAACTGCAATAAAATCCATATTATGGACCAGCCCACAGTCACAGCAAGCCATTCTATAACCTTTCATGACAGGTGTAACCCACTCACACCATTCGTCTTTTTGAGCTTTTTCTCTTTTAAGTCTTGGCATTTTTTAGTCCTTATCCGTATTCCATATCCGAAAGCCCAACACCGTCATTGTCAAGACTGTCGAGGTGTTCAGTTAATGAACTTCCCTCGCTTGCCATGCTCCTGTTTTGGTCTATCGTTTCTATATTTTGAAGCGTATTGCTGGCATTGTCGATTATGCCCAAAAGCTGGTCTATAAACTGACAAACGCCCTGGTGCCCATTGACCTGAGAACCCTCAGAAACATCATTATATTTCCGGTAGCTTGCGAGTGATTCTTCCAAAAAATCCTTAACGGAGTTCGTTGACTGACCTGCAAACTTTAAAGCATTCAGGGCCGGTAAGTACTTTCCTTCTGCGCTTAATTGAATGATTTTCAATGCAATAACCCCTTCCCCCCTGGGAGCACGACGTTTGTTCTGACCAGCCAAAATGGTACAGAAAGCACCATCTCGCTAACCATTTCCTTCGCTTCGCCTATGAAATAAGCAAGTTCCTTGTCCTTGTAAATATGAAGACCTTCCTGCCAAATTTCATCCACCTGGGATTTTCTGTGCTTTGATACTCTTACACGATGTTCCCTGAACAGTTTTTTCTTTAACTTGTCATCGCTGAAGATTTTCTTTAACTTGGACAAAGTTGGGAAGAAAGAGAACTCTTCTATTTTTACAAGCTTGAACAGGTCCACACCTAAACTTTTCATGGCATATTCCACACAATCTTCAATCGCCATTATAGCACTTACCCTGTCGTCTCTCCGGATTTCATCAAGGCTTTTATACATTACAGCCCACTGTTCCTTTTCATCCTCTTCGATATCACCGAATGTCCTGTGGTCGGTAATGTTCGGTATGTCTTGAAGAAACGCCTCTTCACCATCTACAAGAACGGTATTAAGTTTATCATGCGAACTTTCGCCTATCTTGTTGAGTTCGTCTTTAAGCTGTTCTGACATCCTGGCCTCCTACCTTGTCTCCTGCCTGATTAGTTTTAGCACCCTCGGTTATTTGACCCCTACCTGTCGACTGTGGAGCGTTTTGCGCCACTATATTCTGAAGCAGTATGTCTTCCTTCGACGGTACAATATCCGCAGTTGAACCGTCAAGCCCGGTAAAGAACTGTCTCATGAACTCAGAGAATCCTTCTCTTCCGATCAATTCAAGCACCGCAGGATGAACTACCATCTGTAAAGCTTCCTGCCGTCTTATTTGCGCCTGTTCTTTGTTAATCAACGACTTTGAGCCTGTAGCTTGTAAATTTATATCCCCCATTCTTAAAACCGGGTCAGGATCTGTCATTAATAAATAATGATGGAGAGCTTCGATTGATCCTTCAATAACTCCGTCAATGCTTTTAACAACCTTTTTTATATTTCTGGAAGCGTTTGACATCATCATGCTAAAGCCTGTCGCTGTGTTTATCGCTCCGCCGCCACCCTTTTGACCGTAAGAATATTTAGGAATTCCGCTTTTATTATCAGCCTCGTTTGAAAAGAACTCATATAGTTTAATCAACTCACTAATCATGGACTTCGGCTGAAAAAACCAGATAGGAGCTCTTGTTCCGCTCTGAACATCCTTCATTTTGAATTGCCATATCTTGAGTGGCGTTATTGTTTTTATGGTGTCTCCTGGGGCCATTGCGTCCGTATCGACCCCGACTTGAGGCCCTGTTATCATGCCAGCGTTATTTGCAATATTTCTTGCTGCAGCACCACACATTCTGTCGGAATCTTCGATTAAATCAGGAAGGCCCTCGCCCCACCATTGGTCTTTTCGCTCTCTAAAGGAAGCCTTGAATAAATTATACTTTCCTAAAGGATTTTCATTCAAAACGGCTTTTATAACATATCTGCCGATAAGCCACACTTCAGCATCGTAAGACTCGAACAAGTCACCCAATCTCTCAGGGCTCACGCCATGCTGAACCAACTGAAGCCCTTGAACCTGGCCTTTAAATTGGAGCGCATCGATTGTTCCTTCCGGATCTGACTCAGGATACTGTCTATAAGACAGTCTGTCGAATTCGTTTTGATTGGTTTCATACGTCCATTTTGTAAGACCTCCGCTGCCATAGTCCTTTAAAACAAGATCGATTGCATCGTTGTCGTAACCCGGAGCTCCTTTTAAACTCTGGATATATCTTGGTTTCAGGGTATGTTTCTGTATATATCCGTCTTCAGGTTTTCTACTGGCCGGTAGAGGATATATATCAAACGGACTCGGAGCGTCCCATGTTACCATTAATTTCGTCGTGGGTTGAGGATTACCTTGTTCATCCCATGCCATTATTCGTTTTTTCCTGATAATCGGACCTTCCAGAAATCCCGCTTTGTAATCCACCAAGTCAGAGATAAATCCTTTAAGAGCTTCTTTCCAGTTACTTTCTACAACAACGTCTTTTATTTTACTTTCGATAGCCGCCTCAGCTTCATTTGCCACTTCCTGCATTTTCTTCTGAATATGAGCCGATATCATTTTAATTCTCTGGTCTATATCTGATGGAAGAGTATAAACGCCATTAACTATTACCATTTCAGTTTTTGCCTTGACTTCCTCAGCAATCATTTCTTTCTGAGGCGGCGGTAACATCGGCACAGGAGAACGCTTAAAATCAAAAGGCATTTCGTTTAAAAGAATATCGAATAGCCATGCTTTCGCAGCTTCGCACTTCTCGTCTGTCAAGCGCATAAAAACCGAAGACCCACCCTGGGCTCTGATTTTAGCCAAAACAGAAGGCTCATATTCTCCCTTGAGGCGACGCTTAACCTTCAGCATTTCGGCTTCAATCCATGTTTGTTTTTCGTCCCTTGCGGCTTCCCAGGATCTCTTCACATAACTTGATAAAGATGTAACAACCGGGTCTTGCTGTCTCCTGGTTGCCATTTCATCTTCCATAAACAAGGACTCATCATTGGCTATCTGGTCATTGTTTTTATATCCTTCCATTTCTAAATTCGGCATAATTTACCCCTTCGGATCGTACTCAATATGAAAGTGGTTTCCTTCTAATATTACATCAAAATCTTTTCCAAGACTCTCCTTTAAGTCTTTTTCAAGGTCTTTCAGTGTGATTGTAATGCGCTTCTTCGGCCTTCTAAGGTCAATGGCTAAATCGGCATAATGAAGCGAATTTGCCCCATGATCGCCCTCGTATGTTGACGATATAACGGCTTCTCCATATCCATTCCTCTCGAAGATGTTGTCAATCAGGTCTAATTTGCGCCTGATAGGTCTTTTTAACCTCGCTATGTCAACGCCGAGTTTTAAAAGCATTATCCGTCTCCGTTCTTAATGAGTGTTTTAATTTCGCGAAGCTCCTTAAATGTCAAATCTTTTAGTGTGGTCATCTCCTGTGTAATATGTTCCCGCATTTTCAACCCCGCATTTTCACATACAAGGCCATGTTTTTCATTTGTGATATGCTCGCCACTTTTCGTTTCGAGTTTTTCTATCTTTTCATCCTGGGTCTTAGCCTTATCATTAATCTTGTTATTCTGACCCCTTAAAATAAAACCAAGTAGCCCGAATTGAGCAAAAAGTGTCGTCCCCGCTATTACTGTTACAACATCACTCATTTTAAACCTCCGATCAGATTGAGTCAGTTGTCTTTATTTTATTACTCCGAAGAAACAAGACGGAAACCCCCCGGAGTTGTCGGCTTTCCCAAAGACACCGAATCGCTGTGGTCACTTTCGCCTATAATATTTGATGCCGTAACAGTAAAAATAACATCAGCATCTCCACTTGGGAGAGTAAGCGATGATACAAGAATCTCTGTAACCATCCCAACGTCCTGCGGCGCTCCGTCCACATAGACAGTATATTTTTCTACAATGCCCTCCGAAGCCGTCCACGACAATGTTGTCTCTGCACTCGCTACCCCTGCCAAAAAACAAACTGCCAAAATTGCGATAAATAAAGCTTTAAACATTTTCATTTTATTGTGCTCCTATGCTGTGTGTTGATCCAGCCGTTAAAGAGTGTGTTGATCCAGTTGTCAGTGAATGTTCGTGAGGCAATGCTGGGCTCCCTTGAACAACTATGTCCACCTGTGTTGAACTTTCATTTGTATAGCCAAGCTCATCCTGCCCTCTAACATATTGTGTCTCAGTAACTCCACAGGATAGCGAACTTAAAGTCTCTGAATGACTCGTATCATCAGTATTCGTAAATGTATCCCCCATGCTCCCAAAAGCCACATCTGAGGAATCATATTTTAATTCTACATTTAATATTGTTGAGAACACCATGTCGTGATTCAGTGGGTCGGTTACACAGGAAACAGGGGTGCTTGTCAAATTAGTCAAGGTTGGAGGAACTCCATACAAATCAGCCCCTATTTCCCATCCTGAACCATAATCATCTTGATCTCCTGCAACCACACTTGCCGGAAACGTTGATCCTTCAGCGTCTACTATAATGTCATAAGGAGAACCTAAGTTTATTGCCGAATTAATCGCTGGAGAGCCTACTTGAAGTGCAAAATCAGTTACAACTACGTTTTCACCACCCAACTCTCTCCATCCCGACGTTCTTAGAATCACAGGATCAGCATAGGAAAGATCGTTAGCTCCCTTGGCATTCGTATCAGGCTCAGATGACCACAAATTGTAGTCAAAGTCTATATCGCTGTCAGCAGTCCATGACAAATTACTACAACCCCCGCCCGTAATACAATAAAAAATGTTATCCTTTATTTCAGAGTTTTCAGCATCCTTGTTGCCATAGAAACCCATGTTTCTAACATTATCCACAAGAGTATTACTGTAAATTTTATGATCTTTAAAAACAGCATCCTCATGTGAAGTACCGAAGTAAAATCCAACATAGCAGTAAGCAATAAAGTTACCATATATTTCTACATTTTCCGAGTAAGCGTCATTGTGCCACTGTTCGTCATCTATCATAATTCCGTGACCGTTAGAATCACTTCCATGTCCAAAGATTAGATTATATCTTATTATATTATTCCTGCTTGAACCGTTATATATATTAACTCTTCGGTTCTCATAAACGAAGTTGTTTTCAACAAGACTATTGGTAGTGTGGTAGTAAAGACCAATACCCTCTCCCCAATTATTATGGACAGTGTTGTCGCTAAAAGTCATGCTATCGCAACCATTCATACAAAAAATTGCAGCAGGCCAATCAGCTACTTGATATACCCATGCAACATCTGTTACTGTGCACCCTATAGCAGAACAGTTATTGCTTGGGCCACCAAAACCAATCCCCGTTCTATATGCTTTGTTTACGTCACAATTTAAGACATCAATATACGAAGACTCATCAACCCAAATAGCCCTGGCAAGAGAGTTGACCACTCTGATATTCGTAAGAGTTATATAGGATTGAGTATCTATGCCGATTAGATGTGACCACGTAGCAGTTGGATAAGTATATTCTCCGTCTATTGTTGGCTTGGTTCCACTTACCCCTATTGTTCCAGACCCATAATAAGCTCCGACAATTGCCGGGTTGCCTGCATCAACACCACTCCAGTCTATATTTAAAGTTTCGCCTGTCCAAGTGTCATCACACTTGAAATAAACGTCATCACCAGCTACCCAGTCACTCTTTGCATTCACTTCAGCCAAAGTAAAAGCGGTGGCATCTGACAAACCATCTCCGCCACTTGCATCATCTCGACAGTAATAATTAGTAGCCCAAACACTCTGAGCGTAAAGCAAAAACAATACGATAAGCAGTTTCTTCATTCCGTTACCCTCAAAATAACTCCCATATCATCTGCCGCAGAAGTAGCCCAACTCGTAGCCGTTGGATCAGGTGCGCCCGAATGCACCGGCGCAGTGTCATAAAAAATATCAACACTACTTCCCCCATCGTCGTAACCTAATTTTGGATCTCCATCACTCGCATCCCACGCAAGACCATAGTAAAGATCATTGTCGCCCGATGTGTAATTAAGGTTCTGCCCACCGACCACATTTAGCGATAAATAACCTGTCCAGCCAACCCCAGGCGTACCCAAGGCATCTGAATATCCAATTAACGCAGTTTCGCGATAGACAACGAGCCACGCATTTGTAGTCCAGCTATCATTCCGCACATACGCATTGATCCCTGTGATTGTCCCGCTTACTATAGGGTCATATTTGTTACAGTATGTACTATCAACAGGAGTCCCCCACGAAGTCCAAGAGCCAACAGGAGCAGAGGGCGTTCCGGCAGTATTCGGGAAGCCGTAATATTTAACTTCATGTGTTCCAGCGTAATACCAGCCCCCGGAAGCGAGTGCCGGAATCAGTAATAGAATGAGTATGTATTTAATCAACCGCATAATACCACATTTCAAAGATAACTTGTTCCCCTGTCGCTGTATAGGCTGTATCAAAGTCGAGGAAGATAACTTGTCCATTTGCCACCACGCTTCCATCAGTGTTAATATTTGTATATGTGTCTTCTCCGGACACTCCACTTGTAGTTTCGAGGTCACCCATTGTTGCAGCAGAACCTTGCCCAATAAACGCTGTTGCTCTTTTTAACAGCACATGGACTGTACCGAATTCAGTACCAGGGTCTTGTGAAAAAGATACTGACCACTCAACAATCCTTATACCATTAGGGGCATTGTCCCCTACAGTCATAAGCAATAGAGCATCAACATCTCCGGCGCAAACCGCTACCGGATCAAATGACCAAGACTTATGAAGCGGCCCACCTACGAGATACTCTTCAGCTATTTCATCTCCTGCGCCTACGACATGAATAAAGTCATCAGTAGAGGTTATCTGTCCGAACTCAGCCTTGCCCGTACCGTGAAAGCTGATTGTTGGATCACCCGAATCATTCGTAATGTCTATCCTATCCGTACCATCCTTACGAAAACTAATAAATCCAGCAGTGCCAAGTGTCCAAGCGTGTCCATACGTTCCCATGTTGTAATTCATGGCTCCGGTCGGATTGTCCAAATTATTAATCGGAGCCGTGAAAAGACTGAATGTTATATTACCATAATCAAGCTCATTGTCGGCCACTGTGCTTGCACTCAAAGCGCCTCCAGCTTCCAGGTCGGTTCCCACTCCAAGTATGTTTGCATAAGTATCCGCCGTTGACAGGCCGGTAGAAACGTCTATGATATATGCTTTGTCTCCAGGTGCAGGCCCACCGGCCGGAGCCGATAGATCCGACACTTTACTATCAGCAGCCCATACAGTCGAGACACTAATAAATAAAAACACGAACCAGACTGTCGTTTGGGCCTTGATCGTTGGATTTTTAAGGAAAGCTGTTATTCGTTTCATATTTTTCATTTTATCACTCCGGTCTATGCTCCTTATTTAATCTGATGCAAAACCTTAAATGCAAAAGCAAGTGTCCCACCTATCTGGTTCTCAAGATAAAACACGCCATCAGCGTCTACCGAAGCTGTTACTTTGCCGCCATTTCCAGTTGTTCCATTTAACGCCACCGTCAAAACTTCAAAATCAGAACCTCCACCTACGATTGAGATAGTATTTGTTCCTGCCGTCTCAGCCATTATCTGACCGCCACGCTCTACACTACTCTTAGCCATAACAGAAATTAAATATGAACCTTCACCTAAAGCATAACTTGCAAAACCCTCATTAGCTATATTCCACTCACCACTTGCCAATGGCCCTTCATAGTACATAAAATCAGCAACAACAGGTGTGGTTCCAGTATAATTAGACTCTGAGAAATCCATAGGTCCAATGTACCCACCATTATCTGTAGCAGTAACAGTTATTAATCGTGTTGAGGCATTCTCATCTGGGCCAAAAGAACAACCATCAACCATTATGCTGTCGCCATCATTCCACATAATAGCTGATTGAGTTTGCGCCCCATCATATGCATTATCTTCAAAGTGGACATCTTTCACTTGAAAGTTTGCTATATCAACTTTAGATTGGGCCGTACCGTCAACTCGAATGGCGGTTATTCCTGCTTGACGCATTGTACCACCATGAAATGAAATATTACTTGGAACAATCTGAGCAGCGGTAATGGCTATATAAACTAAATAATCTGCAAATGTAAGTCCACCATCGGAGGCCAGCATGCCCCTTAAATAACAATTAGCAAATTTAATGTTTTGATAAACACCTGCCTTACCTACACCGCTACCAGAGGCAGCTACCGTTCCGCCTATAATAACGCAGTTATTCTCAGGTTCATCAAAATAGCAATTATCAACCATTACATCGGTAATAAAATTACCTCTATTTGTGCCATCGGGTGTAAAATTAATACCAAAAGCATATTTATACAGATGACAATTCTGTATATATAAACCATCAACAGACCTTATAACAAAAATATTAGACCATACATGATCTTGTGTTGCCCCCGAACCCCTAAACTCGCAATTAGTTATGTGGTTTCCACCTGAAGTGAAACCATCTGTAGCGCGTCCAGATAAAGCGATTGCAGCAGGGGCAGGAGTGTTCGCTCGGCTCCATTGAGTAAAAAGGCAGTTGTCTATTGTGCTTGTATTAAACCTGTAACCGTCAATGGCATACGCCCAATTGTTAAATTTACAATCTCTAATAGTTGTAAAAATAGCATCGTGCGCTTCTATAGCCTTTGTTGTTGTGCTTTCATCTATTGCTCCACCGGCAGCAAAGATAATATTTTCAATATGTACAAAATAAGTTCGTTCATTTGATGCTAATACCAATTCCGATGTTTCAGAAATAGTCCAAAACTCATTAATCACCGATCCAGTATCAGGAGTCACCGTGACAACCGCTGCAACTGCCGAAGCTGAAATACCAGAAACAGCATCTATAGCTGCTGCAATATTTGTGGCAGTAACATCATTACTTGTTTCTGCATCCCATGTATCTCCTTCTTCAAGAGTTGTATCGGTAATCCCTGATCCATCTATTGTAATTGTATCAGCTACACCAATCGTTGAATAATCAACAACTGTTAGTTTATACCTATTATCACCAAGCTGTAGAAGTACAATGTCAGCAGTACTGGAAGATAACTGCGCTCCACGACCAACAGTACCTACAAGTCCAACGCCATCTGCATTAATCATTTTAACTGTTGAAGTTATATTATATTGACCATTTAACCTGACCTCACACCCAATATCTCCAACATCTAAAAACGTACCTGACGCAATAGTCACAGCGGTGTCTATGGCATATTGAACTTCCGCTGTGTCATCACCAGTGCCATCGCCGTTAGCACCCCACCATTCAGGATAAACAATTTTTTCTCTTGGACTACCTGCGATTGTGAGAGCTGTTCCCTGTATCCATTTATGCAAACCGGCTTGAATACTTCCATAAACAGTTAAAGTTTCATCACCTGTGTTACCAGTAAGCGCAGCCCCATTTTCAATTACCATGCTAACTGTGGACGGTATAGTTTCATCAGTGTCAAATGTATAAACTGTCTGAGCATCTTGATCAGTGTGTTTAAAACGAAGCGTCAAAGGATTACCAGCAGCAGCATCTATCAGAGCGTTTACTGTTTGACCATTACCGGCTGCACCTTGATCCGCTTCAGAAGCATCAACGTCCGAAAGTAGCATAACTACATTATCAGCAAATGTCCAAGAAACTGATATAGTTTCTTCTTCGTCTGATTTTACTATCGCTGCATCGGCAGCTTCAACACTCACACCAATATCTGCACTGTCTACTACCTGAGCCCATGCGGCCAGATAAAACTCAAGTTGGTCTGTTGAACTGTTGAATCTCATATCCCCGTACGAAGGACTTCCGGGTCTTGTCCCTGTGGTTCCAGCAGGCAGCTGCATCTTTTCATTGCCAGGAATTATCGGATTGCTGACAATCCCGAAAGCCGTACCTGTTAAATCTATTTCGTTTGCTGTGCCGGTGTATACGACATTTGCCTCTGCACCATCCGCAACATTAAGTATCACCCTTGCTTCAGTTGGGGTTTTATAATCATACTCACCAGAAGTATTATTCCAATATAAAGAATCGTTGTTCGCTGTTCCTGCATTAGTATTGCTCGCAGTTGCGACACTGCCGCCTCCGCCTTTTGACCCACGTAAATCAATCGCATAAAGACCCGTGCCTGTTTCCGGAATTTCTTGTAGATAATCATTCACATCATTTTTAATAATAATCCTACAAACCGGTATAAAAATACCTTTCAATAATGTATCCGATGGAGCTAAAACCAGAGTTCCATATTTATCCTCTGTTGCTTCTTTTGAATTCTTATACTCCTTTCCGCCTGGGATTGTATCAGCCTTCTGAACTAAGGCCATAATTCTTGTTGTATCTTCTTCAACTACTCCAAGAACTACATTATAAAATTTATTAGCCGATATCGCTTCTCCAGTTGAATAATGGGTAAAAGCAAAATCGGTTAATGTGCTATATGTCCCAGCATTTAAAATGTGAAACAATCCATCAGTTCCAACAACCTTTTGAGTTGTGGTAATTGTGTCAAAAATTGTATTTAGAGATCCAGTGGCTATCGTAACATTGGCTTGGACTGCTGTGATATCCATTCCTGAATAGTATGCTGAACCATCTGTCCAAAATCTATGATAGGTATGATGAACCACTTCATAACTTGTCATTGCGGTAGTAAACCCGCCATACAGAGTCAAAGAGGAAGCGGAAACAGCACCAGCTTTATAATTTGCAACATCCACATGTTCTAATACTCCTTCTGGACTTGTATTCGAAGCTGTTAATGTTGCCGTTCCAGTGACATTTCTTACATAAACATAAACGGTGTTGGGGCTAGCATCTGTTCCGGCAAATGATGTAGCGATAACAGACATAGTGTCGTCATCGTTTTTTAAATGTACTTTGTCTATATTAAACGCAAGATCAAGCCCATCGTCTTGAGTTATTGTAACTGTCCAAACTCCACCCGACACAGCGCTTGATACTGTAAATCTATTCAAAGCAACATCATCAGTTATATCCGTTAAAAGAAATCCATTTTTCTGAAGTGCGGCCTCTACCTCGCCACCTTCAAAATACCCTCCAGCATCTACTATAGGAACGTCGGAAGCGGTCAAGAGCGAGCCGAAGTAAGTCCATACGTTAGTGAGCGTATCGCCGACAGAAACAGAGCCGGAGTCATCCACCATGTAGAATTTATCATCACCGGCAACCCCGCCTGACGGAGCCGGAAGTTCGGAGACTTTCTGGTCAGCGCCCTGCGCTATTCCAAAGGTCAAGAACAAAATAAATAATATTCTCAATAAATGTTTCATAACTTACTCCAATAATAGATAATCGCCTGATTCAAGCAGTAAAAAGTCGCCTGACTCCAATAGTACGGCATCGGCTGAAGGTCCACCAGCGCCTCCACCAACTGCTTCCGGTGAGCCCTGATCCCTGTAAAACCAAAAAGAACCGTAAGCAGAACCGGCGAACAATAATATTGTAAGTGTGATAATAAGTATTTTTTTCATCAGTAACCAGCCCCACACCTTCCAGTCGATGTCCCATATTCTACCGAAAACGTAGCTCCGGTTTGGGTAATCGAATAATAAAGTCCTGTTTTGAACAAAACATCGTCGTATGTTCTTCCGGACGTTAATGGACTCGCAGACCCGGCAGTTGACCAATATCCAACAACCCTGCCGGAAGCCGCAGTTTTGCTATCATACAACGTCAAGATAACGTCATTTGTGTCCGGTGTAAGCTGAATAGCCCTTAGATATCCTCCACCGGTAAAGAGCAACCCTGAAGCCGATCCTGTTGTATTCCCCGTGGTGCAGGTTTCGTCAGCCGCGTCAGCAATTCCACAAAGAACGCTGAAAATTAGAAGTATTGCAATAGATAGTTTCATTTTCTCTCTCCTGTGTCGGGCAATAAAAAAGGCGGCATGAGTGTATGGCCCCATACCGCCTTAATTATTTGGTCTTCAAAGTAGCGAACTGTCGGACTGCCCGAGTTGTTAGTTATTTAATAGGTTTAGCTCCTTCATTTCACTTTTTATTTCAATATGAGGACCGATTGTAAATTTCAAATTATCAAATATTTTTTTCATGAATTGATTGTGCGCTATTTCCCTTTCTCTATATATTTCCACCACAGATTTGCCCCAACATTCTTCTGAGCCTTCTTGTCTTATCGCCATTTCTGTAGCAGTTCTGTCCATAACCTACCCCCAATGATGGTCAGCGACCTCAATCTTCCTCGGGCCGCTATGTTTCCCTATAGTACTGTCAGTCAAAAAACCACCTACTATTTGCCTTAACGCTTGAAATCCTGGCGGTAATGTCTCTTCGGTTGATTTTGTTAAATGCTGAGTCAAAACAGTGTCTTTTGGAATGTCCAGGCTTTCATCCTTCAGCCATTGATGAACAAGTATTTTTCCATACTTCTCGTCATCCCCAAAAGGAAGATGCTGAGGCGCGTACAAGGTAGGTATGCGCTTCTTTAATTCGTACAAGAATCCTTCTTCTGGTTGACAGTATATCATCCTGCACCTTAATCTGATCGCATCGTCAGCAAACTTCTCGAGTAATTCTGCGTACCCATGGTATTCCCCTTCTGCTAAAAACACAAGAGGATTCTTGTTAACTTTGTTTCTTTCAAACTTTTCTCCCATAAATAGATAATATCCCGGGATTGAAGGCGAAGGGAACACAGCTGATGATCTGACACCGTTTATCGCTATCTTTAACGACTTTGGCTCAGTGGGAGGTCTTTTGTAATGAACAATGAAACCGCCTGCTGATGCCTCGGCTACGTGTGACACTTCTTGTTTTATGTCTTCAGTCATCCTGTATGGTTCCGCTCCAGTCTCGCTCTCTTTCAGTTATTTTCACAACAACCCCGCAAATAATAAGTTTCCGCCACTTTGAAACGCCATGGTGAAATAGTTGCCAGCATGGCGATAATGGTCGGGACCCGTCTTTAAATAAACGTATCTTGAAGCGCCAGTTTCCGGATCTGTCTGTAATACTCTGGCTATATTGCTGCATTGAGTGGCGAACTCCTGAATAATTTCAGACTCTTTGGGCAGCACAACCCGGCCTTGTCTTAACTCTTCATGGGAAGCGTCAAGAGATTCAGTTCTGTTTACAGTCACGGTCAATTCCTTTTCATTCCAACCATATGAGCCCTTTTGATGTTCATTATAAAAACAGCAATAGACTTTTCCATGATTGTCTTTTGCAAATTCCCTTGAAAGTCTTGTTTCCGGAAGTCCATCGATAACACCCCGGACAACATTAAATCGCTTCACAAGGCTATTAAGTTGCGACCATTCAGGGAATGCACCGGCATATACAATCTCAGCGCCCTTGTCGTGCTTTTTGCCGATAACACAGTGAATAAGACTCCCAACATCTACACCCATGTAACAGGGGCCCTTGTCGCTTTCTTGAATCGATTCGATACCGCATAGCTTAATAACCTCGGAATAGGTCAGTCTGTTTTCTGCAGCGATATGAGCCTGTGCGAGTTTTGAGTTGTAAACCTCGCTGATATTTCCATTTGGAGGATCAAGATATAATTTAAGTATCTGAGCAGGATCGACAGGCATGGAGTTTAACTGACTGATTCTCCAACCCACGAGATCCTTAGCTTTCTCCGGATACTTCGGGACCCACTGACCGTCTTTAGGAAAGATCTCTGCCCTTCTGCATCTCTGACACAATCGAAGGACTTTTCCGTTCTTTAATTCATGCAAACAATCAGGAAACTCCGTCTCAAGACAGGTAAGCCCACCGCACTTTGAACACTTTATGAGCCAGTGTCTTTGATCTGAGTCCTGAAATAGCTTATCAACCCCATAATCAGGAATAGTCGGAGTGGAAAGATGAACCTCTTCCTTAATTTCAGAGTGAGACATTCGCTCAAGTGCAAGGTCAACCATATCGTTAGCCATTTCATCACGTTCATCAAACACAACTCTATCAACCGGCACCGATTTTAATGCAGTAGATGACCGTTTCATCCCATGGATTTTAGAAGTTGCTCTCGCACCACGCATGTAAAGCATGGCCCTGCCAATTCGCTTAATATTTTTAGCATCAGTGCTTTTGATATACTTAGCCATTTCCTCATTGTCGTTAATAAGGGGATTAAACCGGCCACTTGAAAAGTCATTTACATCATCTCTGGAAGGAAATAGATATAAAGCTCCCTGTAAATACCTGGCTGAAATAAGACCATAAAGAGTTTTAAGCATGATAATTGATGTCACACCAACCTGAGCGCCTTTAAGGAAGACCTGTCTTATAGCTTCCTCTTCAAGCATGTCTCTTTGATATTCATGGCCTTCTAAGCTGAACGGCCTGCCATCCAGCAATAACGCTTCAGCCCAAGGGACAACATCGGGAAGAGTTGTTATGTCTCCCAACAAACTAAGGCTCGCAAATAGCCTGTCGTAATGCTCGCTTGCTGCTAAGTTTGTATATAATTCGGTCCCTAACATCTTTGTCCACTTCTCCAATAACCGTTAAAACTTCGTTCTGAAACTCTGCTGCAGCCTGAATGTCATAAAGTGCCTGAAATAATTCAAGCTGTAATTTAAGCTGTCCTCTGATTTCAGCCATAAGCTTAACTGACATGGCCGGATCGTCTTCAACCTCATTAAGAAGCTCATTTGCCTTTTTGTTAATCTTTTGAAGCTGCTCAACTGTGTCCAGATTCTTTTGGATAACAACAGGAGCCGCTTTCGTTGCCGTTCTAATAGCAACAGCCCTCCCGAGCTTCTTTCTCGCTTGACTAATAGCTCCCTCAGAAACGCCAAATATTTTAGCGCACTCAACCGATTTTCTGCCTTCGTCAAGAAGTTTTCTAAGTTTAACAACATCTATTTTCGCCATAAGTTAAGTTAAGTTAATCTTTAGTTTATTAAGTTAAGTTTTATTAACATTTCACGCCTCAAACATCTCGTTTATAAAATCTTTCATTTCAACACATTCTTTTAGTGTGAATTCATCAACGCATTTAGGTTCTGTCTCGGCTAACATGTTAGTCATAAGATAACGAATTGTTACTTTACACATATTGTTCAGAGTTTTAACATCCTCACCGCTTATTGTTATTTTTACATCTTTTTCTGTTTTTATCATATTTTCAACCACCTGTTTTTAGCCCGTTTTTTAATGTCTCTCCATGGGCGGGAGACTCATTAAACTCATTGTTTGGCACTTATCACTCTATCCTTTCAAGCACACCGCAATCAAGACACCTGAAATGTGTTGCCTGGTTTCTTTCGTCTCGCTCTACAATAGTAATGTTTTCGTGCTCACAACCCATTGGGTCTTCATTGGTTTCAATTTCATTCAAAACCTCGGCTATGAGTTTCTTGGCTGCTTTGATTTCATCTGCAATAAAATACTTTTTCGACCTCAATTCTCGATCTAAAAACCACCTGTCTGCCATTTCACAAACTGTCTTTAGGGCAAGTGTGGGTTTTGCAGTTTCAGTTTCTTTATTAATACCGGGATACAAAGCCAAACCATGAGTAGTCCACGCCACCGCGCATTTTTTTGAACAAAACATATATTTTGTAACTGTGCCGCATTGATAACACACGGTTTCCGACTTCGGAGCTTCTTTTTCATGCTTACATTCCTGCTCTTGTTGTTGTTTCTTCATTTCTTCTTTATGGAATGCATTTAAACCGTCCCATGAACAGAAATGGAATGTATTTAAACAGTCCCATGTACAAAATATATTCTCTCCGTCAGACACGGATGTCCAATAAGCATTTTTCCCACACTGGGGACAAAGACGGTGAACATCGGGTTTATCCTTCTCACGCGCCTTTCCTAAGTTTATGACCTTTCCGTCTATAAATTCTAAGGCTTCTCCGCAGTCTATACATTCCATGCTTGTGCCATTTAAAGGCTTAGGGTTAGGATGTTTGCATTTCTCCGGAAACCGCTTGTCGAAAGCTTCGAGAATGTCATCAGCATAGTTGCGAGGAGTTATCCCAGGGATTTTATATGTTGTCGGGCTGATAATCGCCCTCAGCCATACTTCCTCTCTTGATAGTGTCATATATCTCCTTGTTTTTAAACATAATTCTTAAACCACTGAACTACGTCCCACAAGATACTCGCTCTTGAATATTCCCTATTCACTGAGCTCGGAAGATAGCTAGTCGTTTTTTCGTTGTTATAAATAATCATCATATTAGTTACGTTCCCCCTGTCGATTTCGTCTTTTATGAAATTAACGGCTTCGATAGGAGTGCGCTGTCTTGTTTTCTGATGTTCAATTATTGGTATCGGTTTGCTCATTTACGCCTCATCTTTTAAAATAGAATAGCAATTAATATCGTGAAAACAACCGTTTATAAATGTTCCTCTTCTAAAGGTTCCTTCATGAACCATACCAAGCTTTATCGCAACCCTATTCATTCCTTCATTTATAGATGCTGTGCCTGCCCATATTCGCTCTAGTCCAAGGCGTTTAAATCCGTGGGCGAGAACCAGCTTCCCAGCTTCAGTGCATACCCCTTTTCCCCAATATTCTTTTTCCCCTATTACTACCATAAGTTCAGCGGAACGATTTATCAAATCGATTCTTCGCAATGACATATTGCCGATGTGATAATCTAAAAAAGGGGAGGTTCCTTTATGTTCAATGAATATTCCCCAAACAATTTGGCTTTTATCATTTCCAAGAGAATCGCCATAATCCTCAATTCCTTTTTGTGTTTGAGGGAACAAACCGTGCCTGTTAAATTTCGTAACTTCTGTGTCGTTTCGCCAGTTTAGATAATTACCTATTAAATCTTCTTTTGTTAATGGCGAAATCATCAACCTGTCGGTTTTATATATCATCCGCCCCCTACCAGATATCCACCGATGATCATTAAGACCATGGTTATCCAAATCCAAAATACATCAGGCCTCACTTTCGTGCCGTGATAAGCTGTCTTTATTTTTTTAGTAAAGTCGCTCATAAGCTTTTGACCCCGCATAAGAACCATCCTCCAGAAAGTTAAGTTGCTTAACAGAAAAACCTTCTGTCTTCATGGCTCTTTTTATTTGTAGAGTGTTTTGTCTTACTGAAACAGTCAGCCCGGTAGCTTTACATTCAATCTCGAATCCGTCCTTGATTAACATAACCGGGCCAGTTCCTTCGTCGTGTTCTATTGCATCGATAGAGTGATTTGGATCTATCTTGTCAAGAACCCAATCTGTCGCTTTAGAGAACGGCATTCTCCACGGTATTTTTCCGCCATGGGCTTGCTTCACCTTTCCGAGTTGAGACGATATGGTTTCGTCGTGATGTCCTCCCAGGAAAGCGTGTCCAAGCTGGTCAAAGGCCAGGAGTAGGTTCATAACGTATGAAGGTTTTTTGTTGTTGTCGTTCACACTATCGGTATATTTGTAGTTTTTCATTCAAGCCCTTCCTTGAACGCCTGAACGCCGACTTTAGCAAGTGCCATATCAAGAGTGTTTACGTCAAGTTCGACTGATATTTTGAGCTTTTTTGCAAGCCGTTCGGTAACGCTCCGAATTTCAGGATCTTTAATGTATTTCGATAGGTCTGCAAGCGCGTCTCGAAGCGCAGTTCCAATATACTCCGGATCGTCGGAATTTAATATCAGGTCGCAGACCCTGTTTGCATGACCGATGTATTCAGGATGCTGTTTCTTAAACTTTGAACCGAGTTCATAGCCGATAGCGTCAATAACAGCTTCTTGAGTTTCTATGCTTACACCAGTGTCTTTAATGAGTTTGTTAAACTGAGTGCAGCCCGAGAATACGACGAACATTGACAAGATAAGAATCGGAATTGTTTTCTTTTTTGAAGCCTTTACCACTCCACGATATAAAAGCGTGATAAGGTCTGCTTCGGGGCCTCCGAACTTATTAATGTATTTTGTGATTGTGTTGGCGATAAGACCGAAAAGAATGCCTGATACTTCAGGATTTGCCGCAATCCATAACGCTACTGCTTCCATAATAGCCTCCTTGTGGTTAGCTCCTTGATATGACTTGGGGCCTTCAGGCGTGAGCCCAAAAGCCCCGAGCCTCAAGGAGAATAATGGAAATAAAGCCTATCATACTTCGTATATTGCATTATAGCAAGATAATTTTAGCTCTTACGACCCACCACTAAATATTTCTTGCCAAGTTCAGCGTTTTGAAGTTTTTCATCCCAATGTGGTATTAAAACATCTTCTTCCGGAATGCACGAATAACATCCCAATGAAACGTCATGTGTTGGTTTATGCCATAGTTTTCCATCAATCCATTCCCATAAATAAACACGAATATAATAAGCATTACCAACACCGCCTACACATGAACTTATCGGTTCGCGCTTATATATTAAACTCCCGCCCTTAGACCACGCGAGATTATCAATCGCCGTTATTTGACAATTTTCGTATTCTCCTAACTTTTCTGATATTTGTTGTATGATAGGGCTGACTGTATTCGCCATGTTTAAAAGCTTTCGATTTTTTAAATAACTTATTTTATTTCCTTTTTCTTTTACTACGCCCTCCTGGTAATAAAGTAAAAAAACGGCTGCTGCACCCACAATAGCACCAATTAAAAACGATTTAAACCTCATATAACTCCCCCTTTCGGCTACTTACCCAGGCTCGGGTTCTCTATCTTCCACATTACAACCTCATCCACTCGCGCACCAGCCTTAACCCATGATTGTAATTTGCTCATACATTGGCGTTTTGTTATGTCTATGGGGCGCGTGAACTGAATCAATCTGCCCTGTTTATAAGCCTGCATGATCGCTTTTCTGTTTTTAACCTTTGTTATTTTTAACGGATTAAATATCCGGTCGTTTTTTCTGTTATTCATAGCTTTCTCCTTCTTCGGCTCGCAGCGATCCCAATCAATCCGGCTCCCAGTAAAAACATTGTGGCTGGTTCTGGAACCGGAGCAGGGGCTTCAACCTCTGTGAAAATATATACTGGTGTGGACACAGGGCTACATAATGACTCAGAGACAACTTCTGTAATAGCCGGAAACATATACACATCCAGCTTGACCGGCTCAAAAACATCCTGGTCAGACAGCCCGGTAAATGGTACGGCTGACACTGAAATCGGCATTAAAACAATGAATATAATTATTAAAGTTTTCATGCTATTCTCCTGTTTGATTGATAAAGGGCTCGGCCCGAACCAAGCCCTTTCCGTTTAATTTCTCGACTTGAAAATGTTTTTATTTCATATTGGCATCACCTCCCCTTTTTCTTTATAGGTATTGCCTCATTTAGCTTGTCGAAAAACTCAATAGAAACCGAGCACAGATCCTTCACTTGGCCCAACAGCTTATTGGCCGCGTGGAGCTTAAACCCCGCTTTTTCTTCCAACTCCATTACCCTTTTGCCGATTCTGTCAGCATATCGCACTTTCGCAATGTCGATGTTATCAAGTGTGGTTATGTTGATAATATCTTCCCTAACCTCTTCTTTGAGGTCACGGAACATTTTTTCAAGAGCCTCTATCCTTTTTGTTAGTTTCTTAAACGGGTTCCACATTTTTATCCTCCTGTTTTGTCAAGTGTTATTTACACAATGAGTTTGCGTCTTAACTTTCTGAGCGCCTTCGATTCTATTTGCCTTATTCTCTCTTTATCCACACCTAACACCCTGCCTATCTCATCAAGTGTTTTGGGACGGTCATCAAAACCGTTCCTTTCCCTAATCACGCATTCTTCTCTTGGAGAAAGTATTGATAATAACTTTCTTGTTTGGCCTGATTGCTCCCTGTCGAGAATTAATTCCTCTGGATTTTTTATTATATTAGAAAAACACAATGCCTCTTCTTTATTAATTTCTATCTCTCCAATATTTTTATTTAGCACCTCATGTAAGTGCTGTGGCGGGAATAAATGTGATGGTGGAACATCTAATACGGCTGCTATTTTTTTAATACTTTCTAGGTATTCACCATTTTTACCATATGGTGTTTGTTTTAAATTAAGAAAATCTCCAACACTTGATTGTGCAACCCCGGAAAGCCTTGAAAGTTCTGCAGCTATACGTATCCCTTTGTTCTCCATATGTTTTAATAAATAATTGTTTTTAACTTTTAATATTATTCTATAATCTTTCAATTATTTCCCTTTCTTTCATATCCACCATCGCAGCATACGTCATAGCAATCACTATTATAGGCGCAATCCTCATAGGAAAGTTAGGAACGCAATTAGCCGCAATAATGACTAATCCTGTCACCGGGATAATATTTTTATAGTTCGCCTTTATCAATAAATTAACCAAATACCCAAATATTAAAAGAACGCCTATCCAACCCTGATCATAAAGCACTTCAAAATATTCGTTATGAACATGGTCCGAAACCTTGTAATGAAATCGATGTCCTGGCGGGTGCATTCTTACATTCTCGGCTTTCCACGCCCCTATACCATGACCAAACACAGGGGACTCGAGGGACATATTATAAGCCCTGGTCCATCTTAGGTGCCTCTGAAGATTAGGATTATCGATAAACTTCCAGTAAAGACCGAGACTTGTTGATAAAATAAGTATCACGGCAAGAGGAATAATCCAGGGCTTTGTGGTAAAAGGTAACCTATTACCAATTTTATATCTCATAAAGTAAACATAAAAGACCACACCTACCGCAAGGGCTAAAATGCCGCCATAGGTTTTGGCTATTACCATACAAATGATCACCACAGGAATTAATTTCCAGCTTCGTTTATAAAAAAACGCCGGTAAGCAGGCAGCTAAAAACGCAGACTGCATGTTTTGATTGCCGAAAAGTCCTATCTTTCCATCAGTCTTGAGAAAAAGACTCCATCCGGACGCTTCCAAAATTATCGGAAATAAATAATACATGAACAATGAAACGCCTATAGTGAAATATGCTGAAATTCGGATAGCTTTTAATAAAGATTCGGTCTTGGGTTTTACAACACATATTATGTAATAGAATCCGATAGCAGCCGTAACATACCCCAGTGAGGCCATGGTCGCGTCTGAATTGGATATAAATAGCTGAACAGCGCATAATCCCAAAAAGACCGCTATCCAGCGATTGTACCCCCATATAAACGGACAAAAACACGCCAAGCAGCATAAAACCAATACGGTCAACATAGAGAGTCTGAAATCGACACCAAACCAGAAAGGATTTATACCATGTTCGGATATTGGAATTCTTATAACACAAATTAAAACTATTATGATCGGGATTAGTTTTTTCATTTTCCACTCCTGAGATATTTCCACTTCCAATTTGAAGTTATTTGTTTTATAACACTTTCTGGCACATCATAAATATCACATTCGGAATAAACCGGGCCAGTTAACCTATTGCCTAAATCATCACCTTCTGTCCCGATAAAGACATATTTTTCAGCGTCTACCTGACACAACATAGCTTCTTCACCATCAACCATAAACCTATCGCCTATTCCATACGTCCTCTCGCTGGCCGAGATAAACTTATTATTAATAAGCCAGTCGAGCCAGCATTGAGGTTTATTGGCTTGGATATGTTTTAATATCCTCGCGGTGTCTGTGATGCGGCCGGAATAAAATTCCTTTACATAGTACAATATTCCTTCGTCTGGACAATCAGCTTTTTTTAATGTAAGTAGGTTTATTTCCTTCAATATTTTATACTTCATGTCTCCTCCTTTTGGTGGCCACGCATCACAGGCCGAATATAAATTTGCGCCATACACACATAAATTATATATTTTACATGTGGCGCAACTCTTTTCCTCCTTTGGTTTCCAATTAATACAATTATCATTCTTGTCATTGGTGGTGGTGCATGCCGGTGTCCCCTTCCCATTATACCTGCAATTAGAACATACCTTTTCCATCATTCCCCCTCAGTGTTGAGCAGTTTTTCTGCTCGCTTTGCTAATTCTCGATATCTATAGAGAATTTGTGTTACGGACAGTATTTTATCATCTCTGTGTTTTACAACTAAACCATTTGTGAAAAGAACCAGGTCTTTAGCCAAGCTCGCAAGCTGCAGATTCTTTTCGTGCTGATGCTGCATTTGAGTTATAAAGTTTTTCATGGCAAGCCTCCTTGAATAGTTAGCCAAACACCCGGATTGTCCTTATCTATCGAATAATACTTATCATTCACCTTGAACGTATATGGAATTAAATGACTTGCATCATCGTCCGGTATAAATCTATGAGCAACTAACAAATCACAAATAACCTGCATCATGTTTATTATATCGAACTTCCGCCTTGAATCCCTTACGAAATGAAATCCAACCTCAAGAGGAAAATCAGACCGTGAAAAGAACGAACCTACTTCAAGCGCAAAGCTGTTTGGGCTGCGCTTATATTCCTCAACTTCTCTTTTTTGCATAGAATATGACTTGACACCTATCTGTCTGAGATACTTTGAGACAGTTTTCGAATGAAATATTCCACGCTCGGTCTTAATTTTACTATTTTTAGAGGATGGAACATTGCCTGATATGAATATTTGTTTCATATCACCCTCCAATCCCATCAATAAGATTCTTTATTTTTATCATTTCCCTGCCTCATCCGGAATATTCTCATTAACCTTCCCATATTTTTTAAACTGCTTTTTGTTCTGCTTTTTAATTAACGCCTTATACCGTTCTCTTAGTTCTTCTAGTGATGGTTGCTTCATTTATCAAGCCTCTTTTTGTTTAATTTTTGTAATATTCCAGATATCTGAAAGAAATACCCTGACTCACTTAAAAACGGCTTCTTGTTACTGTCAGCTGACATCCTTAAAAGTTCGGCTTGGACATCTATATTTGTAAATTCATCAGCCCAATTCAAAGCTGCGGCTTCTCTAACGCAAACCTGATTCCCATCTTTAGACATAAATGTAAAATCATTATCGCCCAAAGGTTTTCTTCTTATACTCTCATATTCAGCGATACATTTTTGACGGTCTATCTTGCGCGATAGTGTCCAATCGTTTAAAGGTTGAATAATACAACCGTTTGAGAGTTTAAAATGAATTTCATGGTTTAATAGATTTTTATTTCGCCATTCTTTTAACTTCGTAATCTTCAACGCACAGATTATATCATTTCCAACCAGCGCCATAAAATCAAGTGTCATATATAGCCGAGCTTTCTCTTGGGTCGCCTCACCACCCCTTGCGAATTCACTACCTTTTTTCTTTTGTATATTAAGAAAAACAACACCTTCACCAAGAGAATCATAAATATCCCTGATCGAACTCGCTATTTTAAAATATTCACCTTCGATTTCTTCTAAAAAATCTATACAGGTCAAACCGTCTTGGTTGTGATGTTCGATAACTCCGTCAAAACCATAACTTTTATCAGCAGCCTTAACACAATCCCAATCTGATAGTGGTAATTTAAAAGACATAATTCTGGATTTATATTCACTTAAACCCATTTCTGAAAACAAATATATTTTTTCATATTTTTGTTTAAGATTAAGTTTTAATATATTCAGTGCAAGGGCGGTCTTCCCAGCATTTCCAGATCCGGCGCAAACAATCATTGCCTTGCGTGGAATTTTCACATAGTCGTGCAGGTTGAATGGTAAAATAATAGAAAAAGATTTTTCCTCAACAGCGTGAAGATTTACAAACTCAACCTGTGTGTCGAGAATATGGTACTTTCCTTTTATTCGTTTATCCCTTCTAACTAATTTATTTTCTATATATACAGTGAGGCATTTTGAACGATTCTTTTTTTCGTTGCGAGATGTAAGACAAAACTCTCTATCAAGTTGTTCTGTGGTGAAAGAACCAGTTGAATTTGTTATCCATTCTCTTATATGAGCTGCTAAGTTTTGTGGGCCGGTGTCTGGATGTGGGCTGTCGCCCTTGTCTACTTCTTGTCGCCCTACGTCGCCATCTGTCCCCTCATGCCGTCGTTTGTCTACTCCGTCTACCTTGTCTACCTTGTCTACATCCCAATAATCATTATTTTCTTCTCTTTTCGCATACTTAGGATTTTCTTCGATAGTTATAGGGCTTTGTTTGCCTGATGCAATACCATCCCTAACCGTTTTCATAGCTTCAGATACTTTCTTAGCGCCCGAATCAATAACGGCCTGCTCAAGTGCTGAAAGTGCCTCAGATTCATTTACAACACTTCCTATAAATCCACCTATTAAATATGCTTTTCGAAGTCTAATAGCATGTTGTTCCCCAGGCTGGCTATTTCTTATCTCATCACAGGCGGTTTCAATAACCTTACGACCATATTTTTCTTGCCAGCCATTATTTCGATTTTCTGGTAAAATATATTCAGGCAGGCCATTGCTTGTCCATTTTTTTATATTAAAGTAATACGGATCTGAATTAATAAATAATTTAGGATCGTGAGATATGAACGTGAGCCTTGAAATATCTTTACAGGCAGGGTCTATTTTGATGTTGTAGACACTTTTAAAGTAATGCTCTATTGCTGCGTATAGTTTTTTAATGTCTTCATCTGTGGCTATAGCCTTTGCTCTGATACCACATTTTATCCCATTGCCGGACGGAGAACGGAAAGCGAACCATATATTTTCATCCTGGCTTAATAGATTAAAAACCGATTCAACATTATCAATATGGTCAATATCAGGAATTATGAAGCCTGTGGTGGATTGAATATTTCCTTTTTCTCGATTATCCTTAAATTCTCCACAAAACGTCACAGCAGGAAGTTTTGTTTTAAATTCTCTATATTTCACAGGGTCAGTAAATCCACGACATTTTTCAATAACTGATTTATATTTGTCTGATTTTATATTTTCTAAAACGGTGAGCCAATCCGTTGACTCGGTTGGAATAGGATTTTTAGCACCCTTGAACACAGACACAGTTTCAATCATCTTGCAACCTATCGACTATTCTTGATATATAGTCATTATATGGTAGCGCTGTAAGAATCGCTATTAGTATTTTAGATATAAACTTTTTCACATCACCTCTATCAACGCATCATTCTTTTTCATCTCAGCCTCAAGAGCCGCCTCACAAACTTTGTATTCATCCGCAAACCTTGAGTCTCTGTATAAAAGTTTGAGCCGGTAGAGATAGTTCTTTAACCGCAGATTTTTAAGTTTTAGGTCTAATTTTTTCATTGGATTATATACCTCCCAAAAAAACAAAAGGCCCGAAGCGGTTAACTCCGAGCCTTGAGTAATTCTGATATCGAGTGGATTGACCTTTGACGAGGTTCCCCGCCTCACGGTTATAGGGCAACTCAATACCAAATTGTATTTTCATTTTGTCAGTTTCAATCATACCCATATCTTATATCCTGTAATTTGAAAGTCAAGGGTTATTTAATGGCATTCACACAATCCGCCATTAAAAGCATACGGGCCAAGCTCACCCATAGGGTCGTCATTATTATAATGCTCACCAGGAACACCATACCAATTTTCTCCGTCGCCACAGCAATCACAGACTTGAACATCATGGTCGTTATGTTCTTTAATCCATTTTAAAATTTCGTTTTCATCAGAGCAATCACAGACATCTTCACCATAAAACTCAGAATCTATCTGATTAAGATTTAAGAATCCTGTACAATCACATCTTGTGCAATTTTGACTCATATCCCTACCCCCGTTATCTTCGCAGTCTTTAAATAATCTTTCAAGTGTGGTTTTGGCCCAGGCTTCAGGTATTTATCCAGGTATGCCCTGCCCTGCTTTTGGGCTGCTTTTGCTCGGATCTTTATCATTTCTTTACTTGTGGGGAGTTTCTTTTTCATAGTATCCCCTGAAATATGGCCGGCCTTCCATCTGGCATTTTTTAATAAACTTCTTTAACCTTTGAGACATAGATGATATTTCGCAACCATGACAACGCTGCGGGCCCTCAACAGCACGACATTTCATCAAACCTGCCGTGATGCTCCAACACCACATTAAAACCTCATAATGGGCCTGTGCTGTCCTTAAACTACAGGCGTGAGGTATTAATTTTTCATATTCTTCTATTTTCATAATTTCCCTTTAGTTCCCTTTTACATGGTTTGCGGTTTCTGGTCATAATCCTGCCTTATATAATTCGAAGAAAAATACTATGGGCCTTTCGAATATTTCAATTTGATGAAATCTTAACGCTCTGTCAAACTGAGCGTTTTTTCGCAATCGTGTGACTTGCAATGATAATTCTTTCCGCCATTCTTCGGGCTTCATGCCACCCTTGTGGATATTGCACTTACGACAAGATGGCATAAGGTTCCCAGGCCTATTATTGTCTAGATCCGGCTGAAAATGAGCAAGGAATTGAGGCCAGAAATGATCGACTTGCATTTGTTTAAATTTAATTTCTCTGCCGCAATAAGCACAGTGGCCGTCGTATCTCTCATATACTTTTTGCCGGTCTATTTTCATAATCCTGCCGGTATTTTCATTCCCTTTTCATACATGGCTTCAAATTTATATTCTTCAGAATCCTTTCACCTATCCATTTCGCCACACTAACGGTCACGGCGTTTCCTAAAGTTTTATATCTCTGAGTGTCCGATATTTCTATTTTTTTTCCATTTTCGTCTATTCCGTATTTTGTCCAATCATCAGGAAAACCTTGAAGCCTTTCGCACTCTCTTGGGGTTAGCCTCCGGACCACACTCTTTTGAACCGATAATGTTTTATTCGGGCTTCCAATCGTTAAGGATTTATCAACCTTGTTTATATACATTCCACCATTCGGACGATCTTTTCTTTTATTGGGCCCTCCATCATTGGTATGAATATCGAAACAAACAGCGTGGCAATGAGCCTGACTTATTGTGTTAGCAGGATCACCGTTTTTACCTATACCACTCCCCATCCTGTCTTTATCAGAGGGTCTTCCTTGTGCTGTCATGGTATTGATCGGAATACAAATACATGGCTGTTTTAATCCACCCTGATTAGTCCTCAGCGTTGGGCTTATTCCCTTTTTTTGGATTCTTGGGGCTCCATCTTCAGAAAAAGGTTCAAAAATTACCGGGTCAGCGGTTTTTTTCTGACATATCAGCTTGTCTTCCTGGGATAAATTATCTGCATAAGGGTTAGTTGTTAAGGCGTTTACATTTGTTTTTTCCTCAATCACACAAGGAAATCTCTTTTTATCTGGCATCATCTGCCCTTTTGATAACATCGACACATCAAGCGTGTCAGTTATTTGGCTTCCGTCATAAGAACAGCTTTCAATGCCGTTTTGAGTTGTTCCGGCAACTCCTTCCCTCTTTTTTCTGCTCTCCGCAGGATTCCGCGACAGGCTTTCGGACTCAAATAAAACTTCTGCGCTACTTCCATTTCCAAGACTTCCGACAATGAACAAACGTCTGCGTCTTTGGGCCACTCCGAAATACTGACTGTCAAGCACCCTCCAGGTTGTGCCATACCCGCATTCGACCAACCCTCCCAGGATGACTCCAAAGTCCTTTCCTTTATTGGAAGAAAGTAATCCCGGTACATTTTCAATGACAACCCAAGATGGTTGTATTTCTTCAATAATTCGATGAAAATGGAACCATAAGCCTGATCGCTCTCCAGCCAAGCCTTTCCGCTTTCCGGCAACGGACACATCTTGGCAAGGGAATCCACCGCAAATGAGGGAAACAGGCTCAAGTTTTCTTCCTCCGATTTTTTTGACATCTTTAAACCTTTTAGTATCTTTAAATTGATGTTTTAATACTGCGATTGCGTGTTTATCTATTTCACATTGCCATTTACAGGTCATACCGGCCTGTTCAAATCCAAGACCGAAACCTTCTATTCCGGAAAACAATGTGCCGAAATTCATCCTATCCCCCACGACAGATAAGAGACGCACGACCAGAAGACCCATAGCCAGTAGAATGAACCTGTAAATATTGCTGTTAAAAGTGTATTTGTCATTTATCTTCCCTGGTGGGAATATTAAAATCCTTACAAATTTGCTTAATTGATTTGTCAAGCCGGGTAATGCATTCATTGCAAAACTCAACAAGCATATTTCTTCCCTTAAATTTTGGTCTTGGATAATTTCTATCTTCCACTAATCCCTTTAATCTTAAACAAACTCCGATATAATATAGGCTGTGCGCCCACGGAATTTTCGGGAACCTTGTAAATATTTTCATATCTTCAGGCCCGTTCTTTCCAGGCTCAGTATAAATTTTTTCATTATTCGGTGTTACTATGTCGTAATCCTGTTTAGCCAAACGCTTCCTCATTAAACAAATCTCTTTCTATTTCATTCCCCCAAACCGTCCAACCTTCTCGCACCCTTCTTCCAAAAAGTTCAAGGTATGGTGCAGGGCTAACAAGTTCGATGGCCCGTGCAACTTCTTCCGGTTTTTGACTGTGCTTGGTGCGATTAATTTCTTTCCAGCTTTTTTGCGCTCGGTTTAAAAACGGCTGCTTTCCTTTAATTCCAAAAAACATAAATTCATGGGACACCCGCCAGTAGTTTCCTATTCCCATTTGAGGCTTTACCCATACAAAACAGCTTTTATATTCAAAACCCCACGCTTCGATTATTTTTTTAGCGTCAAATAAAAAAGCGTTTGTTGTCCATAGGTGAAGGTGGGCGTTTTCTTCTACAAGTTTACTTATAGGAAGTTCGGTTAATTCCTGCACCGTCATTGTATCGTAATGATTATTTGTCGCTGAACGTGTTCCTTGATTTGAATATTTCCATGGCGGGTCTGCGTATATGGTCGGAAATTTTTTACCAGACTTTATAAGCCTGTCTAAATCTTCCACAGCACAAGTTTTAACGCCGATATCGGTTTTACCTATATCAGGTGGAGCGTTTTGCTCCAGTGGTTTGTTGTGAATATATCTTCGCCTTAAAGCGTCGGCTGAATAAACAGCCTCACCAATACTTTCCACCTGCTCTGACTCAAGGCGTTTAGCAGCTTTTCTTTGACTCATGCCCGATTTTATTAATTCATCGAATCGCGAACACAGACCAGCATTGCAAATTTCACATTCTTTTAACCATTTCATTATAAAAGTTTTCCTTTGCGGTGCAATATATCCTCCTAACGAGTTAAATCATAAATAGAAATGCCCGAAGCAGCCGATATTTTCTTGATATTTTCAAGCGATGTTCCCTTGTTGTTCAGGAACCGATAAACACTTGACGGTGACAGCTTGTGCCTTACGCTCCAAGGAGTGTACTTTAATTTGTTTCGTTTCAAGTATGACTTTAATTTTTTCATAATTCAACTTATCTCACAGATCAAACATCAATGCAAGCTGTTTTTGTTTTATTCTTAAAATAATTTAATTTCATGGATGAAATAATAATCCTTGACATATGATTCTGGCGTGATAAAATACGTTCACAATCCAACAAATCTTACTATATGTAGAATGAGGATTGAATCCTAAAAGTAGTTTTATCGTTCTTTTACAATTTGGGGTAGTAGCGGAATTAATGGTTAAGGGTTGGCAGCTTGAAAAAGTCTGGATAAAAGAAGCCAAGTAAACACGCCGAGCCAGAACTGCCAGAAAATGCTGTGATTAAAACCATTGTCCTCACTAAATGAGTGTTGGCTAAACAGCAATAAGCCCGTGCAGGGTGCAAATCCCTGCACTACCCCAACAACTTTTACATGGTCGGTTTAGTTCAGTCGTGATGGGGATGAACACTGGAAGCGCATTCGTAAAACCCGCGTTTCAGGTTCTTAGTAGCTACTCCTGTCGGTGTGGGCGCACCAGGCGGCGAATGCCATGCGGAACAAGGCCAATCTGGGTCTTGGCGCTCACAGATATCAGCCGTAAACGTCACGATTGAATTAAGCCGACCAACATTTAGACGCGGGTTACACCGCCCTGGGTGCGGACTTGATAAGTAGCAACCTGTCGAAAGAGGCATAGACAAGAGTGGATACCGCACTATCCTTAATATCTCTTTAAAGAGCTTTATCGACATAGTTCTTTTTGGTTGAACCGGGTTTTAAGACTAAGACGCTCGTGGTTTCTGACGAGATAAGCACAGAAGGCCGAAGAGACAGAGACTATACCCTGTGCGGTCGTTTATCTTTGTCCGGTTCAACCATTTTTCACATGATTAATTGAAAAGGAGGCGTGATGAAACAATTCACCAGATACATATACGAAGCAATCTTTATGATCGAAATTGTTGTTCTCGGCATGATGATTCCGATTGCAACGCTTTTCAGGGGGTAGATTATGACCACCCAAGAGTTTAATAAACTGCAAGACGATATAGAAGAATATGAATGGCAAGAATATTTATGGAGGACTCTCTTTCATATCCATACAAAATATAATTATAGGGGGTCGTGGAGCCTCGAAAACTTTAAACATATGTGGGAATAATGACATACGAAAACACCACAGGATTGCCAAGTGTAACCGATGTTTTATCTCCTTATATAGATAAAAATTGGTTCACCGAAGAGTCGAGAATGAGAGGTACTGCCGTCCACGCAGCAGCGACCTGTCACGTAACTGGCGTGTGGTCACTACCTCTTGAGCCTGAATATAAGGGGTATTTAGAAAGCTTCAAAAGGTGGAGCGACCTGATGATTGACAAGGTTATCATGGTTGAGGAAAGGCTTATTAGTAAAGCCAGTGGTTTTTGCGGAAAGCCTGACTTGGTTTGCGTTTTAAAGGGCGATGAAAAATTAACTTTAGTTGATTGGAAAACGAGCGTTGCGCCTTCAAAGACTTGGCCTTTACAAGTAGCCGCATATCGCCATTTGGCTAATTATGATAAAAAGATAGTCACGTATAGAGGACTGTGTGTCAGATTGAATAAGGACGGTAAGATGCCAAAGCCTGATGAATATATGGAATACGAGAATGATTTGAATAAATTCAAAGCAGCTTTATCGCTGTATAAACATTTTAACTAAGGAGGATAATATGAGCAAGGGGATAGATTTTGGTGCAGCACTTAATGGCGGTAAAAAAGACCCGGACAGCGGCTTTCACGCCAATGCTCCAATTATGGAACCCGAAGTTCTTGACGACGGGGCTATTGTAATCGCAGAGAAGCTCGACCCTGAACCTTATCGAAAACAGTTTGATGTGTACGAGGTCGCAATAGTTGATCTCAGCACACAGGCCAACGCTCTTATTGTTGACTCAGACGAATCGGCAGAAAAGGCTACGGGCATGGCAAATCAGGCGAAAGGTCTGATTAAGAAGCTGGAAGGAGCCAGAAAGATCATTATCGGCCCTTTCAAGAAATTCACCTCTGCGATAGACAGCTTCGCAAAAGGCTATCGTGACCAGCTTGAGGGTGTTCCTGAAATATTAAGGCCCAAGGTCACGGAGTATAATAAACAAATGCGATTGAAAGCTGAAGCTGAAGCTGAAGTTGCGCGAAAAGAAGCCGCCGAACTACAGGCCAAGCTTGACCGGGAAGCCGAGGAAAAGAACCGCCTTGTCCGTGAAAAAGCCGAAGCCGAAGCAAGGGCAAAAGCCGAAGAGGAAGCCCGAATAGCCGCCGAAGAAGAAGCGAAGAGGGCCGAGGAAAGAGCTGTGAAAGCGGAGGAAGAAGCGCGGAAACAGGCAAAAAATAAAAAAGAAGCTGAAAAGGCTGCTGCTATCGCAAGGGTGAAGGCTGAGAAACAGGCCAAGGAAACCGCCGAAAAAGCTGAGATAGAGGCCAGAAAAATAGCAGACGAGGCGGCAGAACAGGCACGAATCGAAGCTGAAAATAACAAGATTGAAGCTGCGAGGGTGGCCCCGGTTATTGTAGAGAGCAGAGACACCATAAAAACAGCAAGCGGATCGGCAAAAACTAAGCTAAAATGGACTTTCGAGCTTGAGGACATCAAAAAGGTTCCTGCCGAGTATATATTGCTGGACGAAAAGAAAATAAAACACCTGATCGAAGCCGGTTTTCGTGAAATTGCCGGAATCAGAATATTTCAGGCCGATGTAACAACTTTCAGGAAAAAATAAGGAGAAGGAATTATGGAAGACAATTTATTCCCGGTAGCAAAAAAACAGGAGAACGCACTTGTTGAGATAGAATCAGCAAGGGCAGTTCAGGAAGTCCAGGCCGCAATGATCATCGCTAAAAAATTCCCGAGAGATCAACACTTAGCGTTTGATAAGATTATGGAAGCCTGTAAGAGGAAGTCTCTCGCTGAAACAGCCACCTATGTTTACCCAAGAGGCGGTAAAAAAGTAACCGGCCCTTCAATCCGGCTTGCTGAAGTTCTGGCTCAGAATTGGGGGAACATGCAGTTTGGAGTACGGGAACTTTCCCAGGAAAACGGATGGTCAGAGGTTGAATCTTTTGCGTGGGACGTTGAAACCAACACAAGACAGGTCAAAAACTTTAAAGTCCCGCATGTTCGGCACACAAAACAGGGAAGCAATGCTCTCACAGACCCAAGAGACATTTATGAATATGTTGCCAGCCAGGGAGCGAGAAGGCTCAGGGCTTGTATTCTTGGGGTGATACCGGGTGACATAGTGGATGAAGCCGTAAAAGCCTGTGGGAAGACTCTGGTGGGTGCTGGCGGAAAGCCGATTGAAGACCTGATAAGGGCCATGCTGGTCAAATTTAAGGAGATCGGGATCACACAGAAAATGGTTGAGGACAGACTTCAGCACAAAACATCAGCAATGGTCAGAACTCAAATCGTTGAAATGGGTCAAATTTACAACTCTATCAATGACGGAATGAGCAAAAAGGAAGATTGGTTCGGCTCTAATGCGGCAGATCCAGTAAAAATAGACACTTCCGGTTTTGATGCCAAGCTGAAAAGAAGAAAATACACCGACCAGATTGACGAATTTGTTGAGGTCACAGCCAAGGCTAACGGCATCGAAGAAGATGAGTTGAAGGTCAGCGCGATGGAAGATTTTGACGGATTCTGGAAATCTTATCTGTCATGGAAAGACACCGAAACAAAGCCGGAAAAAGAAAGTTCCAAAAGCGACCTGTCCGCCGATACCCTCAAGCTGATTATGGACTGCATTAATAAGGATAAAAAATCCTGGGAGCAAGCCGTAAAGCAGGAAGGCGATGTCGACAGCGAAGAACAGTTTGATAAGGTTGCTGCGGTGTTCCAGGAGATAGTGGAGAATAAATAAAATGAAAATAATAGCGATTGTAAACGAGAGGGATAGTGACATGATCGAGCTTTACAGCGATAATGAAAAATATATGCTCGGTGCGGTACATTTAGATTCATTCATGTTTGATGAGGATATCTTTAAAAGGCTGGATGCTGGTGAAAAAATAGTGTTAAATGTCTCAATGGTGGCTTAATGACAACTAACTTTTCAGATCCTCATAGCAGGTTTTATTTCGACTCGGAAAGCTTTATTGAGCATATTCCGGCTGTGTGTAGTCCCTGTTCAGAAGGGAAATGTTTTTACGCCGACAATGCTAAAAATGATTTCCCATGTGATGACTGCGCCCGGCCTTATTTGTATGATTTATCTTTGTCTGGTGAATATGATTATAATGATATTCCAGACCCTCCACAAAAACCTGTTAAAATGAAAGTTAAGCCGATATCTAAAAGCAACCCGGTGGGTCGGACTCTCAGTTCTACCGATTGGCAAGTGGTAGCGGATCTTTACGGGTTTGAAAATCATATAGATATGTTAAGGTATTATCGAATTGAAAAAAAGATGGGCTTACAAAAGTTACGGAAATTGCTTCATAAACAGTATGAGACAATTCGATTAGAAGTTAAGAGGTTAGGATTATGATAGAAATCTCAACACAGTGGCGCCGGGTCGAAAACTACACTGGATATGCCCTTATTCCATACTCAGACGAGGATATGGAAGAGGCCAAGGTCTATAAGCCAAACCAGATATTAAGGGCCAAACTCAAGGGAACTCGCAAGGAGCGTTCATATCAGCAATTAAAATGGGTACACGCTATATTTAAAATCGTGGCTGAGAACGCTACAGATGAAGATTGGGACACACCAGAGAAGGTGAAAAACCGATGTAAGTTAGCAATGGGTTATTATGATGTATTTGAAGTTAAAAATAATCAGGTATTCTTTCATTTTAAGTCATTTGCATTCGACCAAATGGAGCAAAACATGGTTGACCTTAAATTTAATGAGGCGAAATTAATATGTGCCAAGGTTATAGGGGTTGACCCTGAAGAACTCGAAGCGCAGGCTAAAGAAAGGGGATAACATGAGCGAATATCCAGAAGATACTTGTCCATGTGCTGAGTGCCCAGATCGTGAAGAGGAGCATTGCGTGTGTGACAACTCCATAGACCAAACAGAGAAAATAAAGGACTGCGAGCGTTGTTATCATAAAGATAACTGCGAAACGCATAATTGGATTAAAGATAACAGTGAACGAACTCATGGATAATAAGGAGAGGTGATTATGAAAGGATACGCTTTAGTAAACAAGAAAACAAATAAGGTAATACCCATCAGCCTAGATTGGGAAACTGACAACATTCTTGTTTTTAAGTATAAAAGAAGCATTGTTGAAATTATTGAAGAGCCTGAACACGACGAAGAAATAAGGCGGGTTGAGATAGATGTTACAAAACCGTAAAATAGTTTCAATGCCCAAAAGGGGTGTGAAGGTCAGCGAACATATATGGAGAGGTCTTAAAAAATTGGTTGCTGAGAGAGATAATTTCCAATGTCAGATATGCAGTCGGAGCAGGCCGATGAATCGCCTCGATTTCCATCATATTGTGCCCAAGGGCAGATTACACCTTGGTATCATTGAGAATATCCTCACAATGTGCCGCAGATGCCACAGGCTCTTACATGACGGATTGTTAGACGTGTCAGTGGATGATTTAATAGATAAACATAATCTAAGGCATTATTTATATGTGGAGGGGAAATGATTTTAATACCTGAACTTAAAAAAATATTAATTTTAATACCGAGAACAGGCTCTACATCTTTAAAAACCGCAGTTCTTGAAAAGTATAAAAAGAGCATTTGTCTTTATAGGCACATGGAAGCTGATGGTGTTCCTTATGGGTATGACAGGTGGGAAAAAATCGGTGTTGTTAGAGATCCTGTGATAAGACTATGGAGTTTATATAAGTTTTTGAAAACCATTAATGGTGACTATCATCCGCCATATATTGATGCAATGAATGATAGTGTTCGAGATATAACTTTTTCAGAGTGGATTATTAAAAACAAAACCGTATTTACCAATCCGTATGATTCAGGCGGCAGTGATAAATATTTCCCATATTACTCCGTTCTACACTCGCTACCGGAGAATAGAAAAAGTCAGTTTATATATTTAAGGCCAGACCTGGGAACAAAGGTCTTTAAATATGAAAACTTAGACATGTTGGCTTTAAATTTAAGCATAGATATAAAGAGGCTTAATGAAACGCCTTCTGATCCGGTGCCCTGTTTAAGCGATGAGGCTCTCGATCATATCTCACGATTTTTTTCATGGGACATATCTGTGTTTTAGGGTGATTAATTAGAACAAGTTATACCGATAGGCAGTGTTGAAAGGAGAGGATGATGTGGGTAAACGATATGTGTATTAACGAGCCAGGCCGACCAGGAGTATATGGTGGCGGATCCATTTGCATGTGTGATACATGCTGTTTAAACCGAAGTGACCCTGAGCGTAAGAAAAAAGAATCTGAAAAAGAAGGTGATGATATAGTGTCCGATATGACCGAAGCCCTGAAGTCCCTTGATGAAAATCTTGAGACTGAAATTAAGGTTGATGAACCGGGAACAGGAAGGAGCGTGAGGGGATGATTATGGAAAAATTAGAAAAAGAAATGAGAGAACTGTTCTTAAAAATTAAAAGTCCGTACATCGACGAAAATAAAGAGCCGACGTTTGCCAAGATATATAAAAAGGTTAATCAATTAGATTTCGACAAAAAACTTCCGGCAACAAAGGAATAATCACTCTGCCTTGCTCCGATAAACCTTATTAAAAAATCGCATTAGTTTCTCTTGCTTTCTTCTCTGCAATGCGATCATGTCCCTTTTCTTTTCTTCGCTGAATCTGGAATTCTCAATCACTTTAATAGTTTTTCTGTATTTATTCATCTTTCTTGTAGTAGCTTCCATTATAGGGATAAGCTTTCTCTCAGCCTTATATTCTTTGGCGATTTGTACCACCCTCCTTGGGTCGTCTTTACTGTCTATTATTTGTTTCTTTACTGATTTCACACTTTCCATATTGGTGATAAATTCTGCATCAACACCCTTTTCGCTGAGTTTATCCCACGAGACAGACTTCTCATAAATAGTCTTAACGTGCTCATTCCTCTCTTTTGTTAATTCGTCCAGCCTTTCCCTTTTTATTTCAGGTTTTAAATCAGACTCATATATCGATTTAATTTTCTTATTAATAGCCGTAAGCTTCCTTTTTACATCGCTAAATTCCTCTTTTGCCTTAAATTTACCAACGTTCTTTTGAATCAGGCTCGCGGCTTTTAAATGTTCCCCGGTTTCCTGAAAGTGTCGCATACCCCTTACAAGCTTATTGATTTCGTCTGAGGTTTCATAAAAATGCCTCATGTATTTTGTATTCCTGACCGGCTTGTCACGGCGAACAAATCCACCCGTACCTATAATGTCATCGATTATCATCTCTGGATTTTCCGGAAAGTCAAATAGATAGTGTGTGACAATATCCGTGGAGCCCAGCAAGAACATTCCAAACGTGCTAAAATATCCCCTTACAAGAGCTTCAGCGCGTTTAGGGGACATGTTCATAGCTCCGCCCATGACTTGCATTGTTTCGCTCGTCCAAGGGTCAGCCTGTTGTCCTGCGGGTAAACCCTGAAGCCCCATCCCTACTATTGGACGGCCTGTGAATGTGTTTTTGTTGGCCCATTGTTCCATTAAAGGCTTTACGGCTTGAGGCCAATCTAATGAAAACACGTCTCTGGCTGCGTAACCCATAAAATCAGCGATGTGTTTTGTGTCCTCGTTTCCGTTCATAACATTCGCCATTGTCTCTGGAAGTGTTGAAAAAACAACGCCTGTCTCAAAGGGTTTTGGAATTCTATAATGAGTTTCACCTAACCAGAAGTGATAATATGTCCATTTTTCCCAATCTTCCATTTCTTTATATCGCTCGTCGTCTTTAAATAACGACCATAAAGCTATTGAAGCCACTGACAGCATACCACCTTTTAACATAAAGGCCTTCTTGTCTGATTTATATCCTCTTCCCATTCTATATAAACCCTGCATTCGAGCATTTAAGAAGGGAATTGTCCGGATTAAGAACTGAACAGCACCAGACCCACCGCTCATACTAAAATCCATGATATCTCGAGCAGCGAACGCAGCCCCGAGTTGAGTTTCACCTTTTGCAAGCTTATTTTCCATAAGCATGATTCTCGCTGCATTTTCAGAAGCAGCACCTATCTTGTCCCAAAAATCCAGCAGTCTTTTAGGAGAATTTAGTATAATATTTTTAGGTCCCTCGGCTTTCATTACCCTTCTAACATATCTCGCTCCAGCTTCAGGGTCATCATTCACATATGATCCACCAAAACCAGCACCGGAGGCCATAAATTCAATCCAATCTTGATCTTCGCGCATGGACTTTATGAAGCCTTTAAAAGAATCGTAAAACGGTTTAAAGTCTTTCTCGACTATTGAGGTATGTAAAGTGTCCCTTAGCACGTTTCTGATTCTAAATCCTGGTCCGAATGTAGCCCCATAGGATAGCCATCTTTTTGTTTTACCCATGAAGTTTATAAGCACGTTGTCCATCTTATTGACGTTCACATTCGCTAATGCCTGGAATAAGTCAGGGTCATGGACTTTAAAGTAGACAGGTTTTCCTTCTCTTCTGAATGTAAGAACATTGTCGGCCTGTCTCATTTTATTGGTAATGTACTTTGAAACACCTTCTTTATATTCTATTTCTTCAATAACTTCAGAGCCTATTTCCTGTGAAGCGTCAAAAGCTGCTGCCCGAGCTTTGTTCCTTATAGATTCATGGATTAAATGCAGCCAGTTATGTAAATAGTTTTCGACAGGATCTCCAAGCTTCTGATCGGCACCCTTTAGTTTTTTAATCTGCGCTGAAATATGTTTATTTGAAAGTCTCGGGCCTGTTAAAAATTCGTCTCTGGCAAGTTCGTTCTCGAATATTCTATAAAAAGGTACGTAAAAGTCAGACTGCCATTCTTTTCTTGCCACGGGGTCTATAAGACCAGCCTCGACAGCTACGTCCAGTATGTTTGAATTGAAATCCTGTAGCTTCTTGGAAGCCTCAATCATCTTTTTATCAAGAGGAGAACCAGCCCATTCAAATATTTTCTTTCTCGCGTCTGCATCAAGCCATCTTTCCCGGCCTTCGCCTTCGAGAACCCCTGCTCTTTTAGCTGCAGTCCAGTATAGAAGTTTCTCCCAATCTTTCCCTAACGATCTCAGGAACGGAAGAACGCCCTCGTTTTTAGTTTCGACAGTAAAAACACCTTCCTTCCATTTTAACTTGCCATGCTCAAGAAACGTTCCAAAAGGCATCATAAAACCAGTTTCCATTCTATGAAGTTGATAAGGAAAATCACCGAGTTGGGTTTTGATAGGTCTTAATTTATCAAGACCTTTCGTTATGGCTTTGTCAAGAAGCTCGTCTCGTTTCTCTTTTACCTTAATGCTTTGGATTGAATCTGTTACTTTTTCATCCCATGTTTTTACTGATTTCCCGAACTTCTGGTCTATTATGTCCGGCTTTTTCACCTGATACAAAGGCATCCCTTCTCTGAGGGCCTTTGATTTCATTTCTGGGGTTATTGGGAGTGAAAATAAAATTTGTTTTTCTTTCTTGCTGTTTATCCCCCGTTGTGGTAAGCTATTTATATTTTCAATAAACCTTTTTACAGCGAAAGGAGTAACGTCATGGCCGATGGAAGAAGCGATAGAGGCGTGCAACACACTGTCTTTTGTGACATCTGCGGAAAAAGTATCATCAGGCACACTTATGAACTCAAGAAAACCTCCACGTTTTTCTGCTCTAATGCTTGTGCCGGGATAAATTCCAGAAACAGAATCGACATCACCTGCCAAGAGTGCGGAAAGGTCTTTAAAAAACCCTTGTCCAGGCTTGGTAAGGTTAAGTTTTGTGGTAAGGAATGCTACACGCTTAATCAAAGAGTCGGCTATATCGCTACTGATGGGCATCGTGCCGTTACTATCAACGGTAAGGATGTCAAAGAGCATCGACTCATTATGGAGAAGCATATCGGGAGAAGCCTCGCCCCTGATGAAATCGTTCACCACACCAACGGGGATAAGCTCGATAACCGCATCTCTAATCTCAGCATTGAGAGCAGAAGTTCTCACGCCATCAAGCACCGTCCGCTTAGTTGGAATATCGAGGCCGCTAAAGCCCTTAGAAAGAAAGGGCTCTTTTTTCGTGAGATCGGTAAGAAACTCGGGGTCAATGCCACCACTATCCACCGGCAGTTTCAGAAAAGGGGCATCCCTACGAATTGACTTTTTCTGGTACATTATATTTGGCTCAGTTGGGGAGAACGTGCCTCTGTTGTAGATTGATTTTATTTGAGTTGGGAAAAAAGCAATGTAAGAATCTTCGGCGTTGGCTTTTATGTGCCCCTGGTATTCTTTTTCTCTCGTTTGATATTCTTTATATTCTGGAGTTTTTTGTTCCTCGGCAGAAACTCGACTCGGAAATTTTTTCAGTATCTTGTCGAAAGCTTTATCCCTTCGTCTTATATATTCATTCAAGCCTTTAACTTCGCCTGTGTTTGTATAAACAATACCATCAAAGCCTTTCTGTTGGATTAAATCACGTATGTTTTTTAATTTAGTTGCAGGATGAGAGGCTGACATGGCCCTATCAACTTCGGCTTCAGAAAAATATTCTCGGAGCCGATGCGTTTTTAGTTCATATTCAAGGTTTTCAGCGTCCCACCATCCGGCATCATCAAGCCTTAAAGGGTTTTTAATGGTGAGATAAACAGGCATTAGATTCTGTCCTTCTGTCGGCCTGTCTCTGTCTCCAAGATATGATATTCTGTCGATAGCCTGTCCTTCTGTGCCGAAGTGAATGCCAATATCGTTCCGTCTCTTTTTAAATCGGTCAAAAATTGCAACCGTCCCATGATAAACCACCAAGGGCTCACCGTTCTCATCAACAACCTTTGATTTCCCAAACCACTTCCCAAACTTAGGATTATCCAGAATACTCTTAATGGCCTGTGCTAACGAATAAGAAGGGCTTACTGCAAAGTCAAATACCGGAGAAGTTTTACTATCAAAAACTTTCCCTGACTCAACATCTTTAGTAATCCCTCTCGCAGTCCTCTTGAACAAATTAACTAAGCTATCAATAAAGTCGGCTATCTTCTGCAATACTCTACCGACAGGAGTTCCACGATAATTCTCACGGTTTTCGAGTTCTTCCGCTATAAATGTGGCCCTCTTTTCCTTGTCTCCAAGCTTGGTGGGACCGTGTTTTTTAATGTATGCGTTCTTGAGGACGTTCAATTCGAGGTTATTTAAAAGGCCTGCTTCCTCAATAAAATGTGTAGATTCATGGGCAAGCGTGAACTTGTCACCAATGCCTTTTACAATCTTTATTATTCCCTTATGTTCTCCTGATTCAAACTCAAACCCTTGATAAGAGCCAGCTATCTTTTCACCAGCGCCCCTAACCTTACCATAGGCTATCTTAAATTCGGCTTCATCTGAAGCGATTTCATTAACTTCCGTAATAACTAAGGCGTGACCACCGGTTGTCTTGACCCAAATATCGCCATCAGAATTCAAACCTACCGATTGACCTTTAAATAAGGATTGAGCGTCTTTTAGGGTTAGCCCGGAGTCTGATATTTTTGTGGAATAGAGCTCAACGCCCTTATCGGTTTCCCTTGACTCCATCACTTCAAACAGATTATTAAAGGCCGAACTGACGCTATCTATTTCGCTATCCAATAAATATGGATACATATCCGTGGCGGTCAACGAACCGGACAATAATCCTTCAAGCATGTCCTGTGAATATTCGCCCGATGAAACTATGTTAGCAAGATAGTCATTAACATTTGTTCGCTCAGACAACTTTTCAATAACGTAACTTTCAAAAGCCCTCGCTGTCATTTCGATACGTGTTGACCAGTACGGCTTAGTCCTTCTCTTGTCGAGTTCCTCAGACCGTTTTTTCATTCCAGTCGAATCAACGGTTTTTATAAGCCCATTAAACGCCTTGAGTAGTTCTTCCCTTATAGAATCGTCTTGAGTCTTACGTGGTCGATCTGTAATATATTCATGCTTCACGCCTCGTTTTCTGGAAAAGTAATTATCCAGAGCATGAAACCATTCATGGGCAAGGGAACCAGGACCGTTCTTTTTTGTTAAGTTGATGACTATCTTTCCGGGTTCATAGTGTGCAGAAGGAGCCTGTTTGCCACCATGCCCCCTCGAACCGAAGCCTATTCCGAGCTCTCCGTTTAAAGAAATAGCTTTGGCAGGAATATCAAGGATAACTGACAGGTCTATCAAGGCATCATAAGCCCTGTTGAGATTGTCCTGTCTTTCCTTATCGTTAACCCAATTACCAAACTCAACGCCACGAAAACCGAGCGCTTCATTGAACATTTCAGGAGTAACGTCTTTACCGTTCCTATGATCTTTTCCGATTCGTTCTCTATTAACAGCCCTGCGTTCATCTGGAATGGTTTTATATTGTTTTAACTTTTCTTCTAATTTTTCCTGATTGGCTTTAAGGTATTCCCTTGCCTCTTTAGTTGAATCAAATTTCTCAAGGTCAATATAGTTCCGGCCTATCTTTTTTCCGATATAAGTTCCCTTTTCACCATGCTTGGAATACATATTAAATCTTACGCCTTTGGACTTTTTAACTGTGTCGAAAGTAGCATAGTTTTTCTTAAAGTTTTCAAGGGTTTCCTCTTTTGTATTTCCCTCGGCAAGAATGGTCGGCATGTTGGAGAACAGTGTTGCCTTGCGGCTTTTACCGACCTGCCATTTTGTTACGTTTTTTTCGCCCTTATATAATGACCAATGGTGTTTTTCAAATGTTACGCCCTTGAGTGACTTGTCATGTCCAACAGCAAGGTAGAGGTCTGCCCTGCCGCCAACACCAGTTCTAAGCGCAGATCGGTCTTTTTCATCAAGTTTAGTTTTTATTTGTTCTTTCGTAATCTTATCATTTATCAGGTCGTCAGCAAACCCCCTAAGCATTTCTACCTGATTAGTCCACGTTCTTAGCTTCCAACTTTGACGAGGTTTCGCAGGGATCTCGTCTCTGGCCGACCGAACGAAAGCAACTACCCATGGATCTACGCCATCCTCGATTAGCTTTTCATAGTTGGGTTCGGGCCATGCCTTAGACAATGGAACAGAAGCTATGTCCATGTCTTTTGCAGCCGTCATTTTATCGGAATACTCAGCGTAATAATCCTTTCTCGCACCGCCTATTTTTTCTCCGAAGTCTTCAATTTTGTCGGTTTCTTTCTGCTCCGGCTTCTTGGTTGCGACCTGATATAACGAATCAATTTTTGGTGATAAAATATTCTGTGCGGCGGAGCTTAAATCTTCCCATTTCGACTCCGATATTTTTTCTCCGAGTTTTGATAATTTTCCTTTTTTTGTTACCCAACCGCTATCTGAAACAAGAGACACTTTTCTTCCAAGCTTTATCTTATTATCCCAATATTCTTGGTAGTTCCTTGTGGGAGTGCTCAAAACCGCCTCTCGCGAGACGGCTTCAATATCTGTTTGTACGCTTGGCACATCAGGCTCTTTGGCTGCTTTCTTGGGAAGGTCTATCGGATTTCTATCTCGCAAATCTTGAACCGTTTGCTTCAATGCGTCCTTAAACTTCTTAGAAGGCTTGCCCTTACCGTCCCACTTTTCGTTAATTAAAGAAGCCCTATAAGCTAATTCCCTTGCATCCTTAGATGTTAATTCGCCCTGCACCGCCATTGTTGAAGAGATATGTGCGACCACATAATTATCACCTTTAACATCTTTGTGATAAGCATAATCGCCCATAGCCATGACAGGAACACCTGCTCTTGAAACGCTGCCGTCTGTGGCGAGGATGTCAAGTTTCTGTTTCTTGGCCTTGGCCTTTTTTAAAGCCTCCACGATTTGAGGTTCATTGCCTCTCATGCGCTGAAGATTTTTTAATATTTCATCGTCCCCTTTCTTTTTTTCCGCTGCCTCTTTGGTCGTTGTCTCCGTTTTTTTAGCCCGCACTATCTTTTCTTTGTCAATATGTTTTTGTAACCCTGGATCTGAAATCTCTAATTTTTCTAAAGATGTATGAAAAGCGCCAGGATATTTTTCAGCAAACTTCCTGAGCGCAGCATCTTTTGACACAGACATACCAGTCATTGACGATTCCCACTCGTTACTTGAACCAGCTTTCCGCATTTGCACTTGATGGGTCAACTGAGGGGCATCTGTTACGTTTATTCTCCCAACACGAAATTCATACTCAATGTCACCAGACTTATCTACGGCTATGATTTTTGAACCGCCCTTCTTCTCCCATTCTTTAGGTAGTCCAATCCTTTCACCCTTTATATCAGCGCCGACCTGTCCTGTCTCAGCCTCTTGAATGTTACGAGACAGTTTTAAGTGTTCACTTACCGACAAATCAGGAAACCGCTTTTTAATTTCAGCAAACCTTTCCATCGAGCCTAATTTTGCAAGGTCTTTATTGTCTTCGACGGTAGGCTGTTTTAAAACTTTGGGTTCTTGTTTTGGTAAAACCTTACCTTTTACCAACTTTCCAGGCTTCTCAACCTTCTCTTTGGGCTCCGCTTTTTGTAGGTCGGGATAATCCTTGAGTACAGATTCGGGAACTGGCTTGCCCTGTTGGATGGCATGTTGAACTTCTTCTTTGTGTCGATTATATTCATCAATTAACTTAGTATTAATCTTTTTCTTATGGTCGAAGGCTTTTGATTGTGCATCTTTCTTCGTTTTATGCTTTGTTGGGAAATCCACGCCAGACATAGACGTTGTGACCCAATGTTTCTTACGACCTTCTATAACTTGCTTAATGGAATTTAATGGAGAATAATTATCAATTTGTTCTTTTGTAGCACCCACTATTTTTACAGACGATTCATCCCTAGTCATCTCCCACGGTTCTTTGGCTTTTTCCTCAGCCTCAACCTCCAAATCGGCTTCAGGTTGAACGATTTCTGTTTCAGGCACACTAACACCCTCATCAACAACCCTTTCGCTGCCCTCAACAGCCCCTTCGTGCTCAGGGCCCTCCATAATGGTTCCGTCTGGCATCTCATGGACAACTTCGGCCTTCTCAGCCCACGGCATTTCAGAAACAGGCTTGGTCTTTCTCTTGCCGTCAAATGCCCACTTCTTAAATTCATCCATGGACATTTCAGTTATCCCGGCTCCACCGTTCCAATTTTCGGCATAATTACTCTGGTATAATTTAGCAGCCTCTTCTTGAGTATCAGCGCCAAGAATTACCTTCAATTCATCGAAGTTTCCCTTTTCATCAACTTGATCGACTATAAATACCTTTGGGCTTGTTTCTGTCCCGGGCTTAACGAATATATCAAGATAATCTTTGTCGGCCCCCAAGACTGAGGGCAAATAGCCATAATGCGCGGTCATCTCCTGCTGCCATTGTGGAGGATCATTCTGTTTATCGGTTCTAACTGAACCCTGTGGATTCTCAATAGATATTTTCAGGCCATCAACTTCAACATGGCCGAGTTTTGCATTATTCGCCTCAATTTGTTTATCGGTAGGCTCTGGCCTTTCATTTAACGGAGAGCTTGCCGCCTCATTCGCCTCAACGTCAAGCTCTCCCATCTGAGAAAGATCAACCAAGGGCTCCGGCTCTATTTCTGGTTCTATCTCAGGCTGATATACGTCCTCTTGTGGCAACCCTCTTAAATCAGGCACGCCTTCAGGAGTTGTGAATATGGCTTCTTTCCTTTTGGCCTCTTCCTGCAATTCCGCTTGACGTTCGGCCTTGGCTTGCTGCTGCCGTTTTATTTCATATTCCATGTCAGCGGCTTCTTGCTCAACAGCCCGAGCATCAGCTTCCTCTTCTAAATCAATGGCTCTCTCAACGTCCTTCATTGGATCAATTAGATTTATGGCTTGCTGTGTCTGATCTCTTTGCTGAAATAATGGATCCGCCTGAACACCAGGAGGTGTCCCTGTTGGAATCGCCTGTTCCGGTGCCTTTTGTTCTTCCATAAAGTCAGTAGATTGGTCTTGGGATATTGGTTCTAATGACACCGCTGGTTTTAAAGCCCTATATGTTCTGTCAACAGCAATAGCACCACCACCCATAATCCCGGTAGTAATAGCGGTAACAGGGGCAACCTCTTTGGCAACCTCCATAGTCGTCTTGGGTTCACTCAGTCCAAGCAGCACCTCTATAGGGTTTTGTAATTTTCCGGCTGCAATTTCTTGGGCTTGCTCCTCGGTCATGGTAGCAGCACCACGGAAAATTCCTCGTGTTACCTTGTTTTCGGCAAGCATTTTAAATATCTTACCACCCATTCTGCCAGTAATAAGTTTGAATCCCACCATGTTGCCAACGCCTTCTGTAACAGCTTCAATAAGAGCGTGTTTTGTGGTCGCAGAATTAACATTTTCAGCAAAAGGTAGCCATTCGGCTTCAGTAAAAGGAGGCAGTCCCTTTTCGGCTCTGTCATAATTGGCTGCGTCTCGAACTTCCGTAACAATTTGAGACTTTGCCATATTAAAGGTAGCTCCGCCCATCGCAACCATAGGAATAGCTGTTGTTGCGCCCGGAACAGGAACAGGTATAGAGGCTAATGCAGATGCGCCTCCAACTGCTGCTACCGTAACACCGTAGCCTAGCTGGCTCATGGCATCTACCACATGGTCAGAGGTAAGTCCTAAAAAAGAATCATAAGGATTTACATGGCGCTTCTTTTTATACGCTTCTATTTCACTACGGCTTTCCGCCCTTAATCTGCCTGCTGCGGTAGTTTCGTCAACGGCATGAACTGTAGGATCTACAATAGAGGCAATATTAGCTTTTACTTGTCCCGGCAAGGTCATAAGGCCAGAGCCAAATGCTCTCGCAGCGTCCACAATACCACTTCGTGTAGCAGCTACGTGTTCCCCTAAACCGGCTTGTTCTGCAAACTCTTCGTATCCGACTCCACCAGCTTGCAATTCGGGATTGGAATTATAAACCTTTCTTGTGAGTTCTTGAGGATCTGTGTCTGCATGCTCTGGATTTTCCTGTATGAATTGACCGATATTAAACATTGAGATCCTTTAAAAAGTTACATATAGTGGAAACATATATAAATAATTCTATTACTAAATTAAACCTGAAGCTTCTTGCTTTTTGAGTTCTTCAATGCGCTGTTGAGCCTTCGCATAATCGCTTCCTGCTCCACGTCCGGCAATACCCGACTGACCACCAACATCCACACCAAACTTGTTCTGCGCTATTATATCGCCTACCGCGACGTTGCCAGCGCCATAATCCTGTGCTATTGTATCGCTTACCGCAGAGAATTTCCTGTTTGCGGTTGCGCCCACATGCTCTTGTGTTACTTCCGGTGCCATTTTAAAAGGGTTCCGAGTTTCAGCCCCGCCACCTTTCCCCCAATATTTTTTATAGTTTTTAGAAAACCATGCAGCTTCTTTTTCAGTATTGAACTGTATCAAATTTCCACTTTCCTTGGCGTGAGCCCACGCCTCATCGTCTGAAAATTGCTTTAATCCTTCATTAGTCTCTACAATCGTTGGATAAACATAAAAGTTTCCATCTGCCTCACCATAAGCCATTAAATGCGTTCCTGTTTCTCCCTCACCGAGACTAATCGCCTCTTGTCCTTCTCCCTGTAATATTCTTTGCACGAAAGGCTTGTCTTTATTTGCATTCAGAATTTGACTGATTTTTCCTATTTCCCCACCTTTATCAGTCCCCCCCTCAGGTGTGTCAGACGCACCCATTTTGCTTGACACATCAACAGCTTGCGTTCTTGGCAACATAGACTTTATAAGCTGTATGGTTTGATTGGCAAGATTCTTTTCTAGCTCTGAGCCTGTTTTAGCAAGACCTTCTATATAATCAATGTTAGTTTGCAGTTTTGCCTGGGTTTCTGGAGAAATCTCGCCCTTTGAAGCAGCAAGTTCGGCTTCAGCCTCTTCTATATCTCTATCAGTCTCAGAAAGCTTTTCTTTATTCTCATTGCTTAAAGCTTTTAACTGTTTGATATTAAAGTTTATAATATCATATTTTGATTTCCTTTCTATGTTTCTTATTTCCAATGCGGTCTTCACAGCTTTCTGTCCTGGTTTTTTGCGATACCCTTCTTTTCTAATATCTTCTTCGGTGAACGGTGTGCCGTCTGGTTTATTGTGAACCCCCCCATCTTTATAAAATTTCCGATCAACCTCGCCAGAGTCGTTAATCAACGGAAGAACCTCTATGTCTTCAGCGCCTTCTTTTGAAAACCAAACACCTTCTCCGATTAGAGTTTTTGCGTTTGCATCGTTTATGGTTTCTCTTCTTTTTATGTCCAATGGGAAAAATATTTCTTGCTTGGAAAAATGATCCATAAACCCCATGGCTTGTTTAGCATTCACAGTTTTAATAAATTTCTTGTCCTGGCCGTCTTCTGAAAAGAGTATGTCTGCCGATTTTCCATCCTGACTTATTTCGGCTGAATAAGGAGAGTTTGTACTATTGACAATCTTAGCCGCCTCCCTGATAACAGCCTGATTATTGCCTTCTTTCCAATAAGAGCCCATGGTTTTCTTTGCCTCAAGAACCCTTTGGTATGATGCAAACAGGTTGCCATTGGTTATTTCCTTCATATCAGCTTTACCTTCTGCTGTTTTTCTATATTTTAGAGAAGCATTAGCGGCACCTGTAGACGCTGCCCTTCCCTGTGTGTCCGGATCATACCAGTCCTTCTTGACGTTTGAATCAAAATTAATTAGTTTCGTTTTGTCAGCAAGGAATAAAGACTCAAAATGTTTTTCCATGGACGTTTGATCCAATTTTTTAATCTTTGCCTGTCCGGTTTTTAACTCACCATACTTTTTTACAACAGCCGTCCACTGTGTTCCTGTTAAGCCCTCAGGTTTGGATATCTTGTCAATCGGTATAGCTTTTTCTCTCACTACATGACGAGGCGTAGCCCTGCCCGGAGTTCCTTCTGTGATAACGTCTTTATATTCTGTTTGAACGCTTTCTTTCCCTATGTGCTCTAAACCAGTATCGACAGCCTGCCTGTTTTGTCGATCTTCCTCCCTGTCTTGTGCTGCGCCAACCTGTCTTAGCGCACCAGCAAACCCTATGCCAGCACTATATAATTCTCTTCCTAATTCGTCTACCATAAGTCACCTCACGACATTAAATATCCACCAAGCAACATAATACCGCCAGCTATAGCTCCGGTACCAGCACTACCAAGTAAAGCGCCAGCCTGTGCGCCAGCCGCAATACCGCCAGCAGTCGACATAAGAGCGCCACCAACAGATTTTCCAGGCTCTTTAACGCCTGAACTTTGAGCGCCAAAAGCACTTGTAGCGCCGCCCATATATTCCTTTGCTTTCTCCATTGGATTCTGAACATTGAATAAAGCTGGCATAATACCTCCTAATATACGTCAATCGCAGGCCCACTTGTCACGCCTGTTTCTAATCGTTTAAAGCTTTCTTTTTCAGCGTCGGTTCTTGCTTGTGTTCTTGCGCCTGCCAATTTGCTACCGAAAGCAAGACCTTCTTCAGAAAAAGCCTGCTGGCCTCTTCCTTCTCCTGGGTCAGCACCATATCGGCTTAAATTCAGAGCCGCACGTTCACCACCACCCTTGAACGCTTTGGCTACGTCACCGCCTGCCTGTGCAACTCTTTTTTCTGAATCAACGCCCTCTAAAGCTGATTTATAAAATGCTTCGGTTACAGGCTTTCTAAGACCTATATTTGTCTCTTGTTCGGATAGAAGCCCCCCTGTGAGCCTTTCCCGCTGAGGCAATAATCTTAACGCCGCCTCGGACTCAGCTGTACTCAACCCGGCTTCCGCAAGCTTGGCTTTTATTTCGGCTTCGGGAAGCCCTGCATCCTTGCCGAGCTTAATTATTCTTTGTGCCTCTTCTGCTGCATCTGTTCCCAAATCAGCCTCAGCTATGCCTTGCGCTGTTAAAGAGGGAATCATTTCAAGATTAGCGCCTATCTGCGCGGTAGTCATGTCCATAAAGGATGGCGGAGGATTCTCAAAGTCGTAAGCAAACTCTTCGGTGTCCCCCCGGCGAATCATCTCAACGCCTTCCGGAGCGCCAGTACCTTCGGGAACATCTGACACCCATACTTCTGTGTCATTGAAATCATTAGACCTATCTCCCTGTACTGTTTCATAGTGTCCGGTTGAAGTATCCCCTTCTACTGATTCAGTCTTGTCAACTGGAGCAGCACTGGCAATAAACTCACCAGTGCCAGGATCTATATACCCCTTTTCGTTGGGATCATAGTTAACTCCAAACCAAGCAAAGTTTTTGAACTCCTTGGCCCACTCCTGCTGTTCCTCGGAAAGTTCGAGCATTCCTGCGTTAAAAGCCGCGTCGAATGTATCTCCACTGCCACCGCCCATATCACACCTCTCTTTCTATACAAAACTGAACGCCATCGATTCCGTTAAAATGCTGAGGGATGTCACATAAATACTTCATCCCGGTTTTTTCGCAAAATTGAATCGCAAAAGCATTATCTTTAGGTATTATTCCAATTAAAACCGTGAATTGTTTTTCCAATAAACGCCTGTAAACTTCCTTTGTGGCCGAAATAGAAGCCTCGTGCCCCCAATATTCTGAAAACACGCAAAAATGGCCCTGGCCTGTCCGGTGTCGAATATTATCCACTAGTCCAAATCCGGCAATATCCCCCTCGTAAAGAATAGTGAAAAACATTAATCTTGGTTCATATTTTATTCGCCTAACAAATCCTTGTTTGTCCGGCTTCCTGTCTCCAAAAAAGAACATTTCTAAAGTTCCGTCTTTTTCGCATCTATCAAGAAGACTCACAATAAAAGAGTCTTTCATAGACGGAATGCCGTCTTTAATATAATAAAAATTCATTTCTACGTTATTCATATGCCATACTCGTAAGGATTCACCTGTTTCACAGGATCACCAGCTTTGTCGATTAATCCCAAATTTATTAAGTCCTGATATGTCATTACTCTATCGTTTGAAGCCCCTGAATATATTTCAAATTTCTTTTTTAGTTCGGTCAAAAACACATAAAGTCCTTTCGGTTCTAGCCGTCCGGGCACGTTAGGCAACTTATAATAATTAGCCCCGAAAGCCGTCACAACTGCATATATTATTCCAAGCGCAATAAGCACCACAATTAAAAAGACTTTCTTCATTGTCCCAACTCCCTCACGGATGTTGATATATCTATCGTCTTTACAGGCACGTAACCTGATAATTCAATCTCGAATATCCTGCTCTTATATCCTGCAGGCAATTTAAACGGCTTTGAGTTTGTTATTGTTTTTATTAATTTTGGAGTAGGGGAACCTTCTACATATAATTTAAACGTAACTGTATTATTTAATGTAGTATTTTGTATGGTATAGAGATAATCATCATTGATAGCCAGTTCATTTATAGCGGCACATCCTATGGCCCCGAAAAGTTCCTGATTGTCCATCATGTCCTCATTTAAGTCTTCAAGGTAATCACTGTCAGACATTGCAGATATAAGATCATCATACCAGTATTCGTCTCTTGTCAGTCTCGCTGCAGAAAAATTCACCAATGAATCAAGCTGGAATTTTTTAGTCTTCCAAATGTATCTTTTATAATTATAAGTTTCGCCTTCCCATTGTTTTATTTTGTTAGTGAGCGCAGAATTTGGGTCTTCTGGATCTTCCAATTCATTTACGACAACATAAAAGTTGCCGTCAGCAATAGAAACATATCCGGCGTAAACTGTATCTTTTAATTTAGTGAACGTGTTTAATTCCAGGTCAATCATAAAACTCGTACCCGAAGCCGATTCGTTAAACGCAAAGTATTTATTATTATAAACAAACCCTTGGAGAGTAGTTGGTTGAAAATCAACCCAATCATCCCTTGATAGAAAAGAAGTCGTTAAAGTGACTATTCCGTCTTGGTTTATTACTTTAAGGCCGCTTCTTTTGGATGCAAATATAACACTGTTTTTAATCCTGGCTATAGACTTTTTAGCAGCTGCAGGGCAGAAATCATTTAACTGATTAAAAATCATCGTAGCCGGATCGTCACCAAACCCGACAGAATGATAACC
>Ga0307928_10000081_pt1 | contig 53770 bp, 68 predicted proteins | sample AceLakmetagen232_FD_201815 | JGI IMG/M metagenome (GOLD analysis project Ga0307928, IMG submission 201815) | Saline water microbial communities from Ace Lake, Antarctica - #232 | ecosystem: Environmental > Aquatic > Non-marine Saline and Alkaline > Saline | place: Antarctica: Ace Lake...
CGTCATCGGTCGATACGGTTGCCGTCACGTCGTTCCCGTCCTGTAAGACCACGACGGGCTTGACCTCATGTAGGAGGAACGGCACGCCCAAAGCGGCGGTCGCCGAGATGGTGCTGGAGACCTGCGGGACGGTCGGTGCCGTTGACACGCTGTGCGGCCAGAGGCTTGTCCCGGACGCGCCCAATGAACGCAGGTCGCACGCGGCAACCCATTCCAGACCCCCGCCCTGCATCGGGCGTACAAGCCGCGTGGTGCCGTCCTGCATGAGCCGCACGCCGGTCAGCCCCCCGGCGGAGAGCACCCGCGTACCGATCACGGAGTTGGAGTAGCGGAGGTCCGCCACGCCAACATTGTGGAACTTGATCTTGAATATGCAGTCAGCGGGGAGGGGCACCTGATACACCGGAGAGTACCATGTGAACATCAGGTGCCCGTTCCCCGCAATAATGTCGCTGCCCCCGGCGGGATCGGCGTAGGCCGTCGCGTCGCCAAGCGTCGAGACCGGATCCGGCACGGCGGTGGTGATGTGCTGATTCTGCAAGTCCACCCACCAAATGAACAGCATGACGAGGCCCGCGACCAGCAGATGAGCGACGTAATACCGGAGCTCGACGGTCTGCTCGAAGATCACGACACCATCGGCGGTGATGATCTGGACTTTCCACTCGCCATTCATCAGCGGCGACAGTTCAAACGGCGAGAACTCGGTGTCGATGTAGTACAGGTACTGAAACGCCGATGCCGGGGTGTCTGAAATGGTGCCGGAAGAGCCGATTGACCTCCATTCCGTAAATGCCATTATCCGATTGAGACCTGCAACGAGCGGAACATATCCTGCGCTTGCAGGTACTCCATGCGCGCGGCGAATTCAGCCGACGGGTTGATGGTGACTTTGGCTTCCGGCACGCCCCGGGCGGCCTTCTGATCGTCGGCTTCCTTCAGCGCATCGGCCATCGCGCGCTTCCACTCGTCATAGAAGCTGCGCTTGCCCACCTCTTCAACCACGTCCCGCGCCTTGTCGAACGCATTGCGCACCGGGTCGTTATCGATGCCTTCTTTGCGGGCCTTGCTCCGGCGTTGATACTCCTGCTCCACGCGGGAGCTGTCTTCATCCGAGAGCCCGCTCTGGAAGGCCTTGTCGGAGAAGCCCATCTCCTTGGCGACATCCTGTCTCAGGACGTAGCCGCGAGACGCAGCCATTGTGGCGGTCTTATTTGCCTCGCGCCCGGACTGCCACATGTCATAGGCGAGCCGAGCAAACTGGCCGCCTTCATTCGCGAGGGTACGAACGACCATGCCCGGCAGGCCCCCCTGCAGCGCGCCCAGCCCTGCCGATATTGCAGTGCCGCCAATGCGTCCAGCTTCGCGGTCGCCCTTGACGCCGCCCGTCATCCAGCCACTGAGCGCATCACCGACAATGGGCAATGCTTTGCCGGCTATCCCGCCGAGGGCAGACCCTTCAGCCTGCATTCCCCACATGCCGAGCTTCGATGCGGCCGCGCCGAGCTTCGATGTGGCGGGAATGGCCGCGAGGACCTTGTTGCCGACTGACCCGAATGCCTGAGCGAGACGCGAACCGCCAGCCAGGACGGGCCGCACTACCTTGTAGGCCTCGTAAGCCAGCTTGGCGACAATCCCGCCGCCCAGCACCTGCAACCACGGGCGATCTGCGACGGCGTCTTTTGCCCTGTCGGCGATGTTAGACGTGTCGAAATCGAAGCCTCCGCCGCCAATGCCCGGTGCCCCGCCCGTGCCGGAGCTGCTGCGCGGAGACTGCCCGCCACCGAAGCCACCGCCCGCGCCGCCCCCACTTCCGCCCGCGCCAGGCATCGAAATCCCAAGTAGGCCAGCGACCCCGCTGAAGAATGCTGACAACTTCGGCCAGAGGGTCTCGGCGAACCACGTGTATATCTTCTCCAGCCAGTCGATGGCGATCGGCAGTTTGTCAAAGAACCAGTCAAGCGCCTTGCCCAACATCTCCGGTATCTGCTCAATAGCCGTAAAGACCGTTGCCTTGTTGTCGTCCCACAAGTTGAAGAGACCGGATGTGGCCGACTCAATGACGGGAATAGCCGCCCCCAGCACTTCGAGCTTCAGGCCGGTGAAGAGTGTCGAGAGCCGGTTCAGCGTGGGTTCAAGCGTTCCGAAAATGCGCTCCATCAACCGCGTGTTTTTGCCGAACTCACGGGCCAGGTCCGCCGACTGCTCCACCTGCTCCTCCGACATGTTTGCCATCCGCATGAGCGCGTCAGGATGCCCGCCAGAGAGCACGGACGCCATCGGGTGCTGCAACATCCCCGGTGCCCCGCGTAGCATCCCGGCAGCGCCCTGCATCGAGCCAACGGGATCCTCGGGGTCGTAATCCATCCCGAACGCGCCGAACTTCGCCTGCTGGAATTCCGGGCGCCCCTGCCAGGACGAAAACATGGAGCCGGTGTCGGCGTTTATCGCCTTGCCGAACAGCATGGTCGAGAGGTCGGTCCCCGGCTGCATCCCACCGATCGCGCGCATGGCGAAAGTAGCCGATGACGCCTCCCGGCCGGTGCGCGTCAGGTCCTGAAGGACGGTCACGACGCCGGACAACGCCTTCTCTGCGGCTTCGGCCACGGCCCCGACGGTCTCCGAGATTGCGCTTGCGAGGCCCGTCCCGATGGTGGCAATGGCCCCGATGAACAGCCCGAGGATGGCCCCGCCGATGAGCCCAGCGCCCAAAGCGCCGGCCATCGACAGCGCGCCCGTCAGGAGTTGCGAGACGGCCTGCCCCATGGACGTGAGCACCTGCCCGCCGGTACGGAGTGCGCCGGTGAACAGCCCCGCGACGGCATCACCCATCCGTGCCAGGCCAGTGCCCGACGCTCCTGCGGCCATTTCGAGTGCCGAGGCGATGGTGCGGGTGGCGAACCCTGCGATGCTTTGCGCCGTGCGCGTTGTGGCAGCCACGCCGGCGCCCACGAGCGCCCCGCCAGACGCGAACATGCCTGCTATGTCGTTGCCACGGCCACGGCCCCGAGAGCCGCTTGCACCAGCGCCCGAGCCCGTATCGCCTTCGCCGCCTTCGCCGGAAGCACGTTCTGCGTCGCGTTGCGTCCGGAATGCGTCTACGTCGGAGCGTTGAAATTGCCACCGGCCCTCTGCCCGGTTCGCCCGTACGTTGCCCTCTCGCGCATGGTGCGCCACCTGCTGAGGAGCTATCTGTAATATGTCGGATGCCTGACGGCTTGTGAGCGTGTCGCCGGGATCGCCGCCGGATGAGAACGCGCCGCCCTGCCCGCCCTGCGTTTCTGGCGCAGCCCAGTCCGCCGCCATTTCGTCAGCCAGCGCCTGCGCCTGCTGTTCGAGGCTTTCCCGTTCCTGCGTGCGGATGAATGAGCCCGCCCGCCGGAGCGATCCTGTCGGACCAACCTCTTCGCGCGCCGTCCGCCATCCGCCCGTTGCGGTCCACCGGTAACGGCCGCCAGTGCGTTGGGCAACGGCATTACGGGCTACGCGCATCTGTTCCTGCGGGTCATTCATGCTCACGGGTGGCTATCCTCCCAGCAGCGGGCAACCGCCGCCGTTCTTTGCGGATTCGTACAGCGCGTAGTGCTCGGACATGGTGAACGCGGGGGCCAGAATGCACGCGGCATCCCACATCCGGGAAGTCGTGACGCGCCTCCCGAACTCCCACGGCGGGACGCCGGTATCCCGAAGTATCAGGTAGGCAAGCAGAAGCTCCCGCGCGGAGGCGGGAGCAGTATCAGAGGGCAGATCGACGCCGGCGGCTATGCTGTCGGCTGCCCTGCGGAGAAATCTGCTTCGTCGAAGCTCAGGGACGTCTCTTTGCCGATGGCGCGGGTCAGTTGCGCCTTGACGTGATTCGGGAGCCGCACGGCGTTCTCGGGCGTGCATTCGGTGTCGCCGAAGCCATCCCACGCCACGAGGCCAGCAGAAACGACCATATCGTACATCTCACGCTCCGACTTGAGCGCAGCCTGCCCGAGGGCGTTCATTTGGCTGAATTCGTCGTCAGACAGGTCGTTCTCGGTGTCTACGCGCCGGGCCAGGGCGGTCTGCGCACGGCGCTTCGCGACGACCTGCTCCCCGATGCCCCGCGCCTGCTCCTGCTCTTCATCCGTCAACTCGCGGAAGCAGAACGACACGTCCTCGATGGTGATCTCGTCGGCGTAGTACCCCTCGTCGCCTTGCAGCCTCATTCGGGTTCACTCTCGCTCTCTCCGGTGGTTTGGCGCAGTTCGCAGCACGACGGTTGCGGCGCGGGCGCGTAATGCACATGCTCTTTGCAGTCGAAGCAGTTCGGGTAGATGTCGCCCGACGCCCCGACGTAGTACGTCGCAGTGTACTCGCTGCCTATAGGCCCGAGGTCCTCAAATCCAGAGACGATGCGACGCTCGTGCTTGACGATGACCGGCTCTTCGACGGTCAACCGCATGTAGCATGAAAGAGACAAGTGCGCGTGGCCGGGCGGGTACTCAATGTCATAGAAGCGCACCCAGCGCCCCTCGGTAGGCGGGTGCAGTTCACACCGCAATTCCAGTGTGTCCCGCGGCGTGCAGAAGTCGCCGATATGGACGTAGACCTTCTTCGTGCAGCCGGGCTCGGCACACTCATGGATGTAGCAGTCACACATCGGGTGTCTCGCTCTCTCCGGTGGTTTCGAGTTGTGAGATCAACCGCCGCAGATACCAGACTGCCTTCTGCAGGTCCAGCACGCCGCCTTTGAGCTTGTAGCGGGCGATGTACTGCACCGCGGAGCCCTCGTGGAACCCCATGCCCTGCGCCTCGATGAAGTCAATGGGCTCGATGGTCCCCTGCGTGTAGTGCGGCGGATGGTCGATCATGTCGGGCTCTTCAGGTGCTTCGCTCGCCATCGCTTCTCTCTCCGGTGTTGGGAATATGCGACAGGTGATTCATTTTCCACGCCAGGGCCATATTTCGTGAACACAGAATATCGCACTGGCGGAGACGCAGCTACCGACCTACGTGGTGGGCAGGTCGAGCCGCACGGTCTTTTTGCGCTCGGGCGGGTAGAATGCGTGTGGGATAGGTCGCAACTCATGGATAGTGCCATCGTCGGCGACGTCCATCTCAACCATCCACGCGGCGACCCCTGCCGATAGCCTCTTCCGACGCATGAATGGCGTCTGCCAGCATAAGGTGCCGGGACAGATCACATGAATGTTGCGAGGCGTGAAGTAGTTGCTTTTGTGGTAGTGGCCGATGAGCGCGAGATGTGGCTTCGTGCCACCTTCGAGGCTCTCAGCCCACTTCTGAACCTGGTACGACACGGCATAGCTGCTGCCACCGTCGGGGTGCAGGAGGGAAATCTTCGTGCGGTACTCCGGCCCAACCCAGACGTTCTCCTCGTCGGCGCCGAGGTACACCATATCTTCGCGGCCAGGCACCCAGAGCCGTTCCTCGCCGACCGGCCCCAGAGACGGGTACACAAAGCCGCGCGTCACCGCGTCGCCCATCGAGAACCCAGTTCTTGCGAAGCACCATCCCGCGTGCGACTTGCTGCTCTCGATGAAGTACGTCTTCATTCCCTCGCGGCGGGGGTATTCGTCGATGATGTACTTCGCGCATTCCCACTGCAACTGCAATCCCGGCTGCACTTCGAGGTCGTGGCCGGGATACCCCTTGTTGCCGGGGCCGTCACTCAGGTCCCCCGAATGGAGAACAGCCGTGACGCCTTTCTCCAGGAACCAGTCGTACGTCCACTCAAGTTCTGCCCGTGCGCAGCTCAGGTTCTCCAGGTGCGTGTCGGAGATGGCCCCGAACCGGACGGTGCTCAGATTGTGGCCGGGCAGATCGTAGTCGCTGATCACGGCCGTCGCAGTCGTGAGAATTGACGCGGATGCGTTGTCGCCGCCTTTGTCAACGTGGACAACAAAGCCGGCCTCTTTGATCTGCTCCAGCGACTTGCGGATGGTCGCGACAGAGCGGTCAAAGCGGGTACTCAGTTGCTCGAGCGTGTAGTGTCTGTTCCGTTGCTTCAGCAGCCGGTGCAGCGGCCCGGCCAGAGACCCTTCCAGCCCCGTCTCCGGATCCGGCTTTTCCGGCTTCGTGCGCCGCGTGTTGATCGACATATCGAATGCCGGAACGTCCTCCTCCAACAGCTTGTAACACGCGGCCTTACCTTTGATGCCCCGTTGCGTCCAGTATGTGTTGAGGTTGCCGCCAACGCCCTGGTAGCCGATGTGCGCAGCCATCTCGGGCCACGTCCCACAGTAGATGCGGAACGCGGCCAACTCTATGTCCGTCAGGCCGTAGATGCCTTCCATCTTGGCCCCGGCGAGATTCTTCAGCTTCCGGCCAAGCACATTCTTACATCGCTTCTTCAGGGCTACGTCTGCCTCTCCGGTGTTTTTGGCAGCCATAGGTCCCTCCTCCCTATCAGGTAGTGAGCCCGTACGTCGGCGTGAAGCCGTAAGAGGCCGTATCCACGGACCACGACAGAATGCCGTTGGCGTCCACGGCGGGCCGCTGGTACGAATTCAGGAACGAATAGTCAATAACCACCTGGTAATACCGGCGCCCAGAGCCGGAGCCAGCCTGCTCCCAGCGGAGCGTCAACTCGCCCCAAGTGTCGGTGTCAGAGAATGCGTCGGGGAGTTCATCGTGCAACTGCACGGACAGCCGCAGGTTCTCCATGGTCGGCATCAAACGGTACGCCGTCCGGCTGATGGCGAGTTCGGAGCCGAGTGCGCCGAACATCTGCCGATGGCCTTGACGCTGCACGCCGTTGTCGCCAGACAGGTTCACGCCCGAGATGATGGGCTGATAGTCCGTGCTGCCGATGGTGAACGACTGGTATGCCCAGATCAGCACGTCGCCATCGGGGGCCGTGACGCCGCTTTGAGGCGACGTCTGTGGAATGTCAACCATGGGGATGATACCGAGGTCGTACCCGAGCGGCTGCCCCTCCTGCGAGCGGATGCTCCAGGTGTTGATGACACAGTCGAGGTACTGGGTCGCGATCCCGTCGCCGAAGACGTCGTCGGTCCCGTCCTCGATGACGATCTGCTGCAGGCCCTTGTTGAGGCCCGCATCGTCGGGGTCTGAGCGGTCGCGGAGACAATGCGTCAGAATGGTGCCGTCCGCGATGAGCCCACGAATGGACAGGTCCAATTCTTTGCGCCCCGGCACTTCGTCGAGCGCCTTTGACGCCCCGATGCCAAGCACCGGCGTGAAGTTATGCGTGACGTTCGAGCCCGGCAGACTACACGGGCCGAGGACGTTGCTGAGACCGGTTTGCAGGGATGGGGCGGTAGTGGCGCTAGGAGAGACCAGTGTTGCGGCCTGCGTCTTCCAGACGACATACCCCTGATGCCCCGCCCGATATTCCGCTGTGCTGAAGAGCGACATAGGTCACCTCTCACGAAAAAAGCCCCGCCCAATGGGCGAGGCTCAGAATGGTCGCAGGTTGTACGTGCGGGTACGGCGGGCGAGAGCTTAGAGCGCGAGACGCCGGTCGGGCGCCGGATAGAATGCGATGGCGTCAGCCGCCGTGCCGCCGCTTGACGTGGCCGATACCCCGCCGATGAAGCAGGGGTACACGAATGCGTCGGTGGAATACGTGTGGAGCAGGTTCGTGGTCACGGTGATCGACGTGTTCTCGTCGACGGAGGCGACGACGCCGTATTCCTGCTGCGCCCACGCCTCGGTGGGTGCGGAGCCGGTCCACTCAGTGATGAGCACCGTCTGGCCCTCGCTGAACTGAGCCGTGGCAGACATAAGGATGATCTTCTGTGCGGCAGCCGCCTCGGACGTCACAGCCTCCGCGCCGAACACATACGTGTCGCCGACGGCCCCGGTGGTGCCAGAGCCGACGACAACCTGCTCCACGGCCTCGTTCGCCTCGCTGGTGACCTTGAACGTGCCGGTGACGGTCCAGTTGTCGGTGCCGATCTTGGTCACGCGGCCGAGAACGGGTGACGCCGAAGCCGCGGCGGTGTCGATGTCCGCTGCCGCCACCATGCTGCCGCCGAGAATGAACGTCCCGAGGCAACGCCCGGGGGCCGATGCTCCTGCATCAGATCGCGCGTGCTTGTTCACCGTCGCCAGCGCGTAGCCCGCCGACGTCAGAATGGCCGCAGTGCTTTCGTCCACGCGGAGCATCAAGTCCGCGAAGAAGTCGGGGATGGTGGTGTCTTCGCCCGCCATGTACGTGCCGAGGTCGGACAGCCACGCATCCATTTCTGCGAGGTCCCCGAGGTCTGGCACGAGCAGGACGGCGTCGAGCGCCGTGGCGTTCGCGTTGCATACACAGTTCTCGTAGGTCTCGTCGCCGGTCGCGTCAGCGCGTGTCCAGATGTCAGTGCCGCCGGTCATTGCATAGCCGCTTGCCTGCACCTGGTAGGCGAACCGATCCATTGCGCTGAGTACGGCTTTCTGTACAGTCGAAAATGCCATTTGTGTCACCTCTCAGCCCGCAGGCGGCGGGCTATGATGTTCTGTCATTCCAGAGATTGCTTTGCGGCGGTTGGCGGAGCACGAAGCGCGCTTGCCAGCCGGAGTAGTGCGGGAAGTCGCCGGGCACGATACGATAGCCAACGGGGTGCAGTTCGTTCCACAGCCGCACCGTCGCGTCGTCGGGGTCCTTCATGTTCGCTCGGTACTCCGGGTGGTACAGGATGGCGCTTGCGACCGTGGCAACGTCGAGCGAGAGCTGCAACTGCCGTCGGTCAATCTGCGGTGCGAATGCGCAGGTGATCGCGATTTCGGCTTCGTCCATGTGGCCCATGCCGAATTCGGTTGAGTTGAAGGCCCCGCCGACGATGATGGCCGGCCAGCCCTTCTCGCCGATCCCGGCTTCGCCCGCGTAGAAGTAGCCAGCCGGCTTTGCCGTGGCCTCGCGGAAGCCCAACCCTTCAAGCACCGGCCACAGGTTGGTTTCCATCGCTTCGAGGATCATGTCCAGGGCAGGCACGGCGCGGCCCCGTCGCGTGTTGAGCACGTCTATCACTTCGTCAACGTCGAGTGTCGGCGCCGTCGGCATTCAATCACCGCCTCTTTAGTCCGCAAATCCGGTCCAGTCACCATGAGAAGCCGCTTCTGCGTTGACGACGCCTTCCCCGAATGTCGCTTCGTCGAGGTCACGAGCGCGGGACGCCCCTACGGCCTGTTGGTGCCACTCAGCTTGAAACAACGGCAGCATCTGGTCGAGCACGTACGGCCAGGGGCCGTGTGCCTGCATCTTCACTGTCCCGTGAGCCAGGAACCACGAAATGGGCGCGCCACGGTCGGACTTGCGCTCATTCCAGAAATTGAGTATCAGTCCGTCGGCAGACGGCACCATATTCCAGCGCCACGCACGCTCAAAGGCACCACTCTGCGAGTTCACCACGGCGCGGTTCTGCACGAAGCCGCGGGCGCCGACGCGGTGCTTGCCCACGAACCCCGGCATCTGGCGAGGGTTGCGGAGCGTGGTCCAGGTCGCTTTGACGTGGCCCGTGGACCGGCTGCGCGGGTGTCCGTAGCCGTAAGGGTGGCCCATATCACGCAAGTCGCCAGACGAGTACGGCCCGCGCGACAGGCGCTTGTAGGCGTTGAACATCTGCTGGGCGAGCCGCTTCATGCCCGACAGGTCCATATCTTTGATGTACTTCGAGCGGAGCCGGATGGTCTGGACGGTGTTCCCCGACGCCGACAGGTGCATATCGACCGACGGGTGTCCGACCACGTCCATCCGGAGGGGCTCAGAGACTTCAGACGGCATAGGCGTTCCCGGCGGCCTGTGCGGCGTGTACGCGCGCGGCTTCAGGCCCGGCAAGCCAAACGCCCACCGGGTGTCTTTCGGTGGGCGCTCATACACGGGATGATCTTCGATGAAGGTCCAGTCTTGAATGCGCATTTAGGGTGCCGGTTCGGCCTTTCGGGCACCGATAACCAACGGCTCGCCGTCTGTGCCTCGCCTCGGGATAAGCCATCCGTCAGCCCACACTACATCTTCTCCAGATGCCGCTATGAACATCTGCGATACCTCATCGGTTGGCCCCCGCGGAATCTCGCCACCATCAGCCCGTTCCGTCACCGCCATCAGACTCAGGCCAGCCTCTGGGTAGTCGTCTCGGTAGTTGTGAGAATATCCCCTATTGGAGATTTCGCCATAGCGCCACCCTCGCACATACAGGAGTTTCTCAATGCCGCGGAACGCCGCCCAGAACGACTGCTCAAACTCATTAGAATTCCAGGGGCGCTCCCCGAACTCACCGATGGCTTCATGGATTTCCGCGTAGACTTTGTCACCGGCGACCTCGTTCTGCCAGTGTCCATACTTCTGGTGCTGCGGATGCACCTGCAGTGTCCAAAGGGCCAGAAACTCGTCCCGGTCCATGAAGTACTTCTCGGCAATCTCGTGGGCCTTCGCGCCCAGACGCATCCCATAATCTATGAGCTTGCGAGGGGGATGCTGCTCGACGGTGGGCTCTGCCAGCGGTGTGAATTGGGGCTCTTTTGCGTTGCCCTTATCACGTGCCCCGTCGCCGCCCTTCCGGTTATGCTGTCTCACATTGATCACCTTGCCGCTCTTCAGCCTGCGCGGATGGGACTTCACGCTGCCCTTCGCCAACGCGGATGGGAACACGACAAGTGTTTTCGACAGGCGTCGGCGCGAACCTGTGCTCTTCGCCATCGGCGTACCGCCGTCGCCGTCCAACTGCGCCAGAAACGCCATAAACTCGCGTTCGTCGTCGGATATGCTCAGTGCGCCACGTCTCATGATGCACCCCACGGTACGGCGCCGATCAGTCCGCCGTGCTCGGTGTAATGCTCGAGCACCTGCGGCAGGATGTAGCTCTTCTTACAGACGCCCACCGTGTGCCCCAACTGTTCCGCCACCGACGCCACGGCCTCTTTGATCCGCGCTTTGATTTCCTTCTTCGTCAATGGTTCGTCAGACGTTTTCCGGCTTACCCGCTTCAATGCCTCGTGGGCGAGCCGCGTTGCGTGATACGTGCGAAAGTCCTTGGCGGTGATGCCGTGCGGCTTCAGGTACGCATTCACGTCGTCGGCTTTGACCGGCTTCTGTGTTCCGTCCGTGTCGTGATACCAGAAGAGCTTATCTCCCGGCGCATTCGCTTTCAGGTCGCTCACGAACGCCGCCAGACGCGGGTCGGTGGTGGCCTTGTCCCACTCAACCTGTTTCTTCCCGGCGAACTTGAACTGAATCTCGTTGCCGTGGACATCCACGTGCTCGGGCCGCAGCGTGGAGACGCCATAGGTAGGTGCGTGCGCCTCGGCATACCTGTCGCTGCCGATACGGAAATAGCAACGGTCGATAAGTGCGACGATGGCCGCGAGCACCTTGTCTTTGGGCGTGTCCGCCTTCGCGAGCGCCGTACCGTACCCGTTCACGATCTTCGGCAACGCCGCAGCCAGCGTCTTCACACGGGCGACTTTCTGTCGGGCGGCCTCCACATAGTGCTCGTCGGGATAGAGGTACTGCTTATTGCCTTTCGGCGTTGTGCGTATCTCTGTGGCCGCACTGCCACGGGATGTGGTCGGCTGTGCTTGCGGCGGGACGTCAACCAGCGTCGGCTGCTCCGCCTTCTTCGTGCGCTTGTCGGTATGAGCCGGGATCCAAGTGCGCTTACCATGAACTTTCCGGTAGTGCCCTTTGACCGGGCCTTTCCGCAGCCGGGACAGCCCAAACACCACGGCGAACTTGCCCATCTTTACCCGCCCCCCGGATGCTTCTCGACCAAGTAGCCCTGCTGCGGCGTCTGCTCCGCCCCGTACCCCGGGATCGGCCGCGTCGGCGTTTCGTCACCGAAGACGAACCAGTAGATCGGGAAATACTTGTAGGTCACGGTGTACGTGTCGCCGTCGTCTGGCCCCGCACCATCCGTCCAGGTGATGACGCGCGTCGTGGTGTCAAGTGTGCAGTCCGTCCCGATGGTGTACTCTGTCCCGCTGTCGCGCACGTCCACCAACGCCGAGGGATACGGCCTGCTCAGTGTGTCTTCGCCACGCGCGACACGCTCCGAGTGCGGCTTCGGGCGCTGCAGCAGCACGACCTTGTCCATCGGCGTCAGGAGTATCTCCGCCGGCCACACCTGTATGTTCAGGTCGCCGGCCTTGATGAGCCCCTCTTCCGTGTGCGGGTACTTCCGCTTCTCCCGCGACACCAGAGCCCGCACGTCCGCCGCAAGCGTCTGCTCCGTGTAGATGTGCCCGAACTCGCACTTCGTGCAGGACCTGTCGAATTTGTTGTACTCCGGGTTGTAGCACGAGCACGGAACCGCGCGCCACCAGCGGATGGTTTCACCGCCCGCCCTGATTGCCTGCCTGAAGACCTCGGGGTTGAGCATTGACTACAGGACTCCCAGCACGAACGGCCGCTCGCGGTGCTTGTATTTCTTCAGGAACGCCAATTTTTGCTTCTCCAGGTCTTCCAGTCGCCGCTCCACGGTGTCGAAGTTCTGAGTGAAGCCGTCGAGGGTCACGCTGTTCGGGAGCAGCCCACGCGCCCGGCGCAGGACACGTTCCGCCGCCATCGCCGCGAGCCCCATGCACAGGTCGGCGTATTCGTCATCATCTTCCGGGTTCTCGTACCCCGCCCGGTAGTCAATGGCGACGAACCTCGGGATCACGCCGCCCGGATACGCCCAGTAGCCTAGGTGCGGCATGAACATCAGCCCGCCGGCCGACGCCGCCGCGATGCCCGCCGTCCCATACGGAACGATGCTGACGACGCCCAGCCGCTTCTTCAGTCGCAGCCACGTAGACGGGAAGTCCAGCACGCTGAATTCGTCATTGAACTCATAGCGCATGGACAGTATCTCGATCACAGGCCGGCGGCGCAGGTGGAACCGGATCGACCGCCGCGAGAATGCCCGGTGCAGGTCCAGCGGCTCTTCCTCGATGTCGTATGAGCTCTCGCCGTCCGGGTTCATGCGGATGGTCTTCGGCGTCAGGAGGATCCTCGTGTCGCGCTCAAACTCCGCCTCTGCAGCGACGACATTCTCCGCGTAGAAGTCGGCCTCGATGAAGCCCTCCGTGGATGCTGCCGCCGCGATGTACGGCGCGATGCCGAGAAGATGCGTTTTGACCTGTGACGTCGTGACAACAGCCATTACTCAGCCTCCAGGGCCGCTTTCAGGGCCGCCTCAACAGCATCGCGCTTCATCCCGACCTGCCGCACTCCGTGTTGCTTCGCGAGTGCCCTCAGGTCTTTGGACGACAGGCCACCGAGGTCGCCGGGATCGTCATCGGCGACGACCGCCATTTCCGCGACCGGGGCCGGATCCGCGCATTCCTCGATGACCTGCACGTACTCAAAGTTCGCGAGGTAGTCAACCTCGCGGTCGGGCAACGGCTCCAGCGCCATCTTCCCGAAGTCGTCGGTCGTCACGACGCCCAAGCAGATGCCATCGGCGTCGAATGCAACGCTGTGCTCATGGACACTGATGGTCTCTCCGGCGTAGTGCTTGCAGACAACCGTTCTCATAGCGAGCCTGCTTTCTCTCCGGTGGTTTGATACGGTCAGAAAATGTGTCGGCGGGGATCTCAATGCCAGACAGCGGACCCCCGCCGGGGTGCGGTGCGATGCGTCTATCCGGTTGAACCAGGCAGCGCGAAGCCGGTCCTGGTCCACGTCAGTGTCTCAGCGGCGTCGCCGGCCTCGGATGCCCCGCCCGTATCAACGGCGTACACGTACTCCGCCGATTCACGCAATACCTCGACGCGGAAGCCGGTGCCGGTCAGGTTCTCCAAACACAGGAGAACGCGGTATCCCTCTGCGGCAGAGAATGCCGGAATAGGCAGGCTGCCGATGAACGTCGCGGTGGCCGTGCAAGCGCCGTCTGTTGCACTATATAGAGTGTCGTGCGGCACTTCGTAGACCTTGCGCGAGCCGTCCGTAATGCCGCTCAGGATGATCGTCCCCACTGCGGTGGTGCCACATAGGGCATTGCCGAGCGTGACCGCTCCGTCACGACGGGGGTGCAGGCGCGTGGTCCACTTATTGAGTTGCGCACGCACCGTAGCAAGCGTCCAAGCCATGATGTCCCTCCAAACGCAAAGGGGGCGCCCCGAAGGACGCCCCTCTGCAGTGATTGGTTACTGGTTTGCGTCAGGTACAGCCGGTGCCCGCTACAGCGGGTCCCAGGTCTCCAGGACACGGCTGGACAGGATGTTCTTGATGAGCACCATGCGGTGCGGCACGGACGGCTGGACGCCGCCGTAGATCATTTGCAGCCAGCGGTAGGCCGGCGCCAGGATGGCGAGCGGGAGCTTGCTCATGCCCATGAGTTCGATCCACTCGCAGCACGGCATCTCCGTGGACAGGTCAAGTCCGAAGCCGTGCGTCGCGCCGGGAATCCAATCGCCATCGTCCTCGAAGGTCGTGCTGCCGCCCACGTCGGCCGCACAGTTATAGAGATAGCGGCACTCGGTGCCTTCCGCGGTCGCGTCTCTGACGCCCCGGTAGATGCGGAAGCCGGTGACGGCGGAGTCTGTGTGGGTGATGGTCAGGGTGACGACTTCGCCCACGGTGACGGCGACGGCAGAGGCGACGGTGGACGCCGACTCGCCGTTGGCGTTGATCGACGTGACGCGGTAGCGGTAAGAACCGGTCGCCACGGTGCCGCCGGTTCCTGCAGACGCACCCGAGACGACGGTCGGCGCAGCGGGTGCCGCGTTGGTCGCGTCACCGCCACGGCTTGCGCTCGGCGCCGTGTGCAACGGCGTGGACTCGGTGAACCAGCCCTGATGATCCGCGAGGAAGAGGTCGTTGACGAGCGCGACCGGCCCCCACGCGGTGTCCACGGTGCCGATGTCGATGCCGACACGGGCGTTGCCGTGCGACGTCTGATCGGTCACGGTGAATCGCTCGGCGGAGGTCATGTTCTTGTTCAGGTCTGACTTGCTGCCGGGGTCGAGGAAGATATGCGTCGGCGTGCCACCGTGGTTGCCGATGACGTCGGCGATGTTGTGCAAGTAGGTCTCGGCGTCGAGGGAACCGCCGGCCAGGTCGATGGTGCATTCGGAGTACCCATTGCCGACGATGGTCGGCAGGAGACCGTCGATGTTGTCGGGGACGACGTCCGTGTCGCCGAAGAACAGGGCGCGCTCAATCTGCCCCATCAAGAACTTGGTGCCACGCGCCTCTTCGCCGGCTTCGGCGGACTCGATGTTGTCGGTCAGCGTCAGGACGTGGGTCACAGAACGCAAGGTACGGAAGAACTTCACGTACGCCAGCTTCCGCTCGAGATCGGAGTCGGTGGCAGGCGGGTTATCGCCCTCTGCCGAGACGGCGCCCCAGGGAGCACCGTAGTCATTGGCAACAGTGAACTGGTTCACCGTGGAACCGACCTGATGCCGCTTCAGGATGTTGAACAGCTTGACGTGCTTCTCCGCGAACAGCATGTCGCGGAGCATGTTGTCGAGCGACTCAGTACGTAGAGCCGCACCACCGGTCATGGATGAGGGGTCAACGCCGGCGCCCGCCGAGAGTGCCTTGGCAATCTCGCTGAAATTCGGATCAAACGGGCCGAAGTTCCCGGCGAAAGCCTGTTGGTACGGACCATTCTGGTACATTACAAGCCTCCTCGTATTCGGTCACGAAAAAGCCCCCGCCGGGTGGCGAGGGCTCTTGTGGTTTGCGACAGGTTGTGTACGTCAGGCGGGTGCTACTCGCTGTCCTCCGGAATGCGCGAGAGGACCTGAGCGATGGGAACGGGGTTGCCGCTCTCGTAGCCCAACTCGACAGTGCGGACGTCAGCAGCAGTGATATCGCCTTCGCCGTTCTTCAGCGCCTTGCGAACGCGCGAGATGGCCTTCTCGGGGTCTGTCGGCACATCAACGCCGCCGATGTCGCGTGAGTCAGCACCGCCCGCGGACTTCTCCACGGTGGTGTACGGCGCTTTCTGCTGCGCGCCGGCGGGGATCATGCCCATGCGCTGCAACCCGCCTTCGAGCACCTGCATCCGCTCATCCATCTGCTCGAATGCGCCGCCGATGCTCTTCGTCATGGCCGTGATCGACTTGACGAGCTTGCCCGTCCGGCCGGCATCGCGCTCGTCATAGGAGCGCATAATGGCGTTCATGAGTTCATTGCCATCAAGCACGCCGTCGAACCCCTGTTCCTTGAGTGACTTCTCCAGGCCGGTCAGTGAGCGTCTCAACAGATCCTCATCCTCCTCGCCGGGTACGCCGGCGGCGTCAAGGGCTGCGTCGATGTCGGCTTCAGCGTCGTCCTCGACACCGTCCGCGTCCTCGTCGTCATAGTCCAGGTCCAGGTCTTCGTCGCCCTCGGCATCGGGCGGCACTTCGTCTTCCAGATCGGACTCGTCAACGGCCTTGCCGATGCCCACGAGGGCCTTCAAGCCACTTGTGGCGTGGGCAAGCGACTTCAGGACGCGGCCCATGCTGCCCTCGTCCTCGGCGTCGGCGCCATCAACGTCGTCGATGGCCTTGTTGATGGCCGTGTCCTCGTCTACGTCCTGTCCGTCGCCCTCCGCAGGTTCAGAGAGAGCCTTGCAGATAGCGACGGCATCGTCCGCTTCGAGTGTGGCGGGGTCGAGCCCGTGCTGCTCGCAGAACTGCGCGAATGCGCTCATTATCGCTCTCCTTTGCTTGTACATGAAAAGCCCCCGCAACGTACGGGGGCCATAAAGCACAGTGCATCTATCATGTCGCCGTCAGGCGGGGGTCGTTACGGTCACCTCACCCCCCTGCGGCCTTTGAGCGATGCCAATGCCTTGCGCACGTTGCGCGCGAGGCGTTCGATATTGGGCCGGCTTCGTCGCCGCCGCTTCCGCCTGTTGGTTGTTGTCAGAGATTTCTCCGTTTTGCGGGCCATGGCGGCGCCGCATTCGGTGCAGGCGAGGTCGTCGCAGGGTTCGCCAACGTCGTGCTCCTCTTCGTGCCCACACGACGGGCACACACAGAGCCCGCCCGGGCCTGCTGCTTCCGGGCCACCGTTGCGCCCCAGATAGTTGTCGCGGGCGCCGCCTTCGAGGCTTTCGCGCTTGATCGCCTGCCCACCGGTCATCGTGGACGGATTGACGCCGCTGCCGGCCGCCAGGGCTTTCGCCAGGGCAAAGACCGTGGGGTTCGGACGTACGCGCTTGATCTGTTCCAACTCTGGCTGCACGACAATGACGTCAGGTCCGTCGCCGTCAGTGGTCTGGGCGTCGTCAGACAGCGCCGCGGAGAGGCTCTTCACCACCCGAGCAACCGAAGAGGGGTTCACGGGTTGCGCACATAAGGCGGCGCCCTTCGAGATCATCTTCTCAAAGCCGCCTCCAGGCTTGCGGATGGCGACACCGTCAGCAGAGAACCCCAGCTTCGCGCCCGCGTCGGCGAGGTAGTGCGCACGCTTCAACGCCGGCGGTGCCAGGGCAACGTCATTGATGGGATAGATGCGCGTCTCGATCCGGGTGCCTTTGCCGTTGAGGCGCACGTCAAACTCGCGTGCGGCATCGGCGGCCGTAATCGACCGCACGTCGGTGATTTCACCAATGGTCTCGTCGCCGTGGTCCCAGTTGACCTTGCCCCACTCGCGCATGTAGTCGTAACTCTTCTGCATCATGTCAAAGGGGATGCTCTCGCCTTCGAGATCGACAGTCTCGTCCGACAGGATGCCGACGACGCGGAGGGAGCCGTCCGCCTGCTTGACGGACTTGAAGAGCGGGATATATGTGGCGATCCTGAGTTGGTCAGGCATTGGTCGGTCCCCCGAATCAGAAGAGCCCCGCCGTGGAGGCGAGGCTCGGGTTGAACAATAATGTCGATAGTTATGCGTAAGTGTCGGCGTTTTTGTGCACACTTTATGAGCGAGACTCGGCTACCAGTCGTCGCAACAGCGCGCACGTCTCCAGCATGTACTCGGGCGGGTCCGCAACAAGCTCGGGACACGGGAACCTTCGGCACATATCGGGCCGGGTCTCATAGATGCCGCAGCGCCCGTCCGGCAGAATGTGCTTGCACTCACAGTCGATGCGAATTTGGTCGCCGTCGTAGTACGGCTCGCCTAACTGTTCGACATTCGACAGCGTCTCCGCAACGTCGTCTTTGAGCCGCTTCCGCTGCCATGGCCTGCCTGTGAGGGCTCCGTAGACGTAGAAGCCCCTGCAGCAGTTACCGTCGCACTCCGCGCACTCCGGTGCGTTCTCCCGCTTCGCGAGTTCTGCGTCAGTCATGCCAGCGTCAACTGCCCTTTGCGGTAGGGCCGATGGTGCTGGTACTCCGCGAACGGCACGGCCTGCGTGTAGCGCAAGTTCGCGTAGTATGAACAGGTGCGATCAAGTTCCTTGTGTGTCCACGCCGGATGCACATAGGAGTTCTTTTCGAGTGCGTCCAGCGGCTGATAGCGCATCGGGAACGGCCTGTATCCGCGCTCCACGACCGCCCCCAGGCGATACTGTGCGTCTTCCGGCGTGTCATCGAAGCCGATGAGACAGTAGATGTACACCGCCGTCTTCGGGAAGCCGGCCGCCGCGATCTGCTCCACGGCACTCCACACGGCTGCCTCTTCGCCCAATGCGTCCCATCCCATGCGCAGGTGCTTGACGTCCAGGCTCTTCAGCATTTCGAGTCGTTCGGGCGTCAGGAACCTCGGCTCGATGCCCTGCAGGTCAACCGCTTCCTGCCCCCGCAGGCTTTCCACCACGCGGGCAAAGTGCTTGTCGCTGCAGGCCATCAAGTTGCTGTCGCAGAGTATGCGCCCCGCCGGCCAGTCCGCGAGTTCCTGGTATTCGCCCTCGATCCGGCGAACGCCGCAGAATGCGCAGGACATAGGGCACCCGCGAGTGGTGCGGGTTGCATCGCGATGGTACTTCGTCAGGGGCGCCTGAAGCAGCGTCATTGGCGCCGTATCTGCCCATTCGGCGACGTACTCGGGCATCAGTTGGACGGCAGGGCCTCCCGCCACGGCCCGTTCTGCACCATGCGCGAGGACCAACGCCCGCGCTTTCGGTAAGAGCCAGGTGAACGGGACCGAGATGCACAAGCGGCCCTGCTCTCGCCACGAGATAATGTCCTTATGCCAAGTCGTGTCAGCCATGCCCCCAGTCTATCGGTCCATCCGCCACGCAGCTACCGACCTGCAGCCCCAATCATCCGCTGCAACGTCACCCGCTCTTTGCACAGGTCCACATAGTACCCACGGGCCTTCTGAGCACGCGGCTTGTCGGCAAGTGGCCCCATGGCCCCAATGGCCTCTTCAACCTTCCCCAGGCGCTCCTGTGCGGCCCGGATAACGTCCTCATCAAGTGCCTTCGCGGCGTGCCGTCGCCCTTCGGCGTGTGCCGTCAGCTTGCGGAGGCCGGCCACGGACGCCTCGTGCTGCTCTCGCGTGATTGCCACTATGCCGCCGCCTCCGAGGTGTTGGTGATCTTCCGCGCGTCTTGCTCAAGGTTGTGGTGATACATGCTCCTGATGAGCCCCGCGCGGCCCGTGTCGTCGAGGAGCTCCGTCGCCTCCTGGAATGTGCTACCCAGCTCGTACTTGTCTTTGACGCGCTGTGCGTTGCGCTTGTCGAGTGGCGTGTCGGCGATGGCGTTATGGACGTACACCTGCTCACGCAACTGCCCGATCCGGTGCATACGGCCGGTTCGCTGCTCGTGTGTCTTCGCCGTCATCGGCTGATCGTAGTGGTACAGCCAGCCGGCGCGTTGCAGGTTGGCGCCACACGCCGCCGCGTCGGACGCGATGAGAATGTCACTCTTTGCGGCCTCTCGCGACGCCTTCGCGCGTTCCGCCGGCGACATGCCGTCGGTGTCCAGCGGCGGATGGAAATTGAGCCGCGCCACTTCCTTCTCAGTTGACTGGTTCTCGCCGGTCAGGATGCCGACGCGGTAGCCGGCTTTCTCCATCTGCTTCTTCAGCATCCGGCAGCTTGCCAGGTTGTGCGCGAACACGATCCCGGGCAACTGCCCGCCGTCGTCGTCTTTCGCGGCGTACTCCTGCGCCGTCGCCATGACGTGCTGCAGCTTTGCGTTCTGCTCTGGCGGCACGTCATCGGAAGCGTTCTGGATCCGACTCAGGGCAATGTCTCTCAACATGCCCGCCGCCGATCCGCGCTCAACGGCAATCGCCTTCGCTTCTTCGTCAGTCGCGCCCTCAAAAGAGCGAGGAGAGAGCGTTCGCAGGGCTGCAACATGCTCCGGGGAACCGGGTTCGGCGACCTGTGCTTTGCGATAGCTGGCCAGCACCTCCCGATAGGCGTCTCCCTGATGCTTCGAGAGCTTGATTTCGTGGTCTTTGACGACCATTTCGGAATCCGGCGAAATCTTCGTCGCGTACACGTACGGGGCCATTTCGCGCTGCAGGGCCTCGCGCGTCGCCTTCGTGTCGAGCCCGTAGCGGCGATGAAACTCCTTGTAGCGGCTCTTGGGATACAGGTCGGGCCGCAGCTTGTGGAGGACGTCGAATGCCTCCGACGTGTCGTTCTTAACCGGAGTTCCGGTGGCATTTACGTGATAATCATGAGCCGTCGTCAGGTCGTCAAGGGCGTTCGCCATGACGCTGTTCGGCTTGCCCACACGGTTGAGGAGATCGTGCCCCTCGTCGATCATCGAGAAGTCGAACGTCCAGCCGGCGTCTTTCAGTGCTTCCTGCACCTGCGGGCGGCGCTCTTCCTCTTTCGTCTGTCGCATCCAGGTCGCGGCGGCCGTCACGTCCCCGCCGAACCGCTGTTGCGCCACTTCGTACACAATGTCATCGCGCATCGCCTGATGGGTCACGAAAACCATATCGACCTTCGGGTCCTTGTAGGCCGCGAGGCGTTGCGACAGGGGCATACCGGCGGCCACTTTCCAGCGATACCCGCGGGTGCCGTCGGCAGAGTGCGGCTCGAGGAACCGGAGCGCCTCAGAGCCAAACTGCCCGGCGACCACGGACGGCACGGCGAAGATGCCCTTCGAGACTTTGCCCTGCTTCTGCAGGTTGGTGAAGGAGCCGAGGCCCATCAACGTCTTGCCAGACCCCACGCCGGCATGAACGCCGACGCGCCCCTGCCTTTCCACGAGCTTTACGGCACGCTGCTGAGGAGCGTACTTGCCATCCATCGAGACGGCCGGCGGAAGGCTTACGGCCTGCCCCGGACGAAAGTTCACCGCAAGTTGCGGCATGATCGCCGCCAGTTGCTGCTCTACGCCGTCGCCGAGGGTGGCGCGTTCTGACAGCGGCTTGTACTCGTCTTTGTCCGCGTCATCGTCGAAGTCGAAGCCGAATGACGACTGGTGCGCGTTGCGCTCGTCTTGGAGTATTTTATCTACAAACTTACGCCGCTCGCCCGGCAGGAATTTCCCTTTCTCATCGCGAAGCGCCACGTTCGCGCCAATCTTTGCGCGCCTGCTGGTTTCTTCCTCGATCTTCCGTTCCCGCTCTTCTGCCGTCATGGTGCCGATGGTGAACCGATCCCAGTTGGGGACCTGCTTCGTGCCGGCCTTGAGTGCCGCGCCTGTGCGCGAGCCGTACTGCTTCGCGAATGTCTCGAGGAACGCCCCGCGCATATGGTCGCGTACGGCGTCGTGTGCGTCGGAGACCGACGAGAACGACGACACAAAGCGTTCCCATGCGTCCGGCGGGGCTTCCGTCGGTTCCCCTTCCGCCGCGCCACGGGCAACCTCGATCTCTTCGCCGAAGATGTTGGTCTGCACGCCGGCGGTCTCTTCTGCCCGCGTCTGTGCCGTACGGACGGCCTCACGCGCCGTTGTCGCGTCCTCGCGGCTGTCGGCGGTCAGGTGCTCCCAGAAGTAGTCACGGAGTGCCGACTGTACCTGGTGCCGGTTGTCCTCCGAGACGGGTGCGAATGCCATCGCCGCCTCCGGCATTTCGGTGAGCGTGGCGTGAACCGTCTCGTCAGTGATGTGCCCGAGTATGATGGTCTGAGCCCCGAGCGTCGGCACGTCCTCTGCCAATTCGCCGCGGTGGATCATCTTCTGCCGGGCGGCCTCGGTTCGTTCGGCGTACCACGCCGCCTGTTCGTCGGTGTCGAGGTCATCAGGTGGGAAATAGTCGCGAATGGCGTCATTGTAAGCACGCTGCAGGTCATTTGGGACGTTCTGCGAGATGAATGCCTGCGTTGTGGCCTCTCGTCGCACCGCCCGCGGGTTGTACGGGTTGTCGGCAAGGGCACGGTCGAGAAAGTCGAATGTCTCTTCCTGCACGGCGTCGGGCGCCATGCCGGTGTCGAGGGCGATATCCCGCTTGAATGCGAACGCCGCTTCGGCCTCGGGGTACGTGATTTCCTGCGACGGGTCCCGGAAGCCGGCCGGCAGCCAGCCGTCCTCGTCCTGCTCTCCGGACTTGATGGCGACGGCGTCCTTATAGTCCTGCGCCGCTTCCGGCGACGGCGGGTTGAGGAGCTTGTACTCCGCTTCCGGCGCGATCCGGAGATACTTGTTGTTGAGGTCAGAAACCACTTCATGCTCGCCGGCGTCGAGGCCGAATGCCGCGGCGAGTTGATGCGCCTGCTTCGAGCTTATCTGGCCGAGGGATGCCTTGATTTCGGCCGGGTTGTCATTCATCATCGCGAAGTTCAGCGTGCCGATAAACTCCAGCCGGCCGAGGGCCTCGCCCAGGGTAGACGCCGCTTCGTCCAGCAACTCCTTCCGCTGCTCATTCAACTGCTGCACCATCATCAGGTCGTCGGCGTCGCAGTCGGAAAGCGTCTTCATGCCGGCGACCATCGCGTCCGCCTGCTTGATGAGGGCAGCACCACGGGTTGCGGCCCCGCGTGCGATCTGCGCCTGTGTTTCGGCGGGTCTTAGATTTTGTACAGCGCGTTCCTCGTTGATTTCCTGTAGGTCCTCGACGGTTGCCGTATGCGCCCGTTCAAGCCCGTTGCGGATGGCGCGGAACATGGCGGGGCTGTCCTTGTACTTTTCCTTCCAGGTGTTCGCCAACAGCGTTGCCGTCGCGTCGAGGCCGATGTGGTCGGCAACGAGACGGTCAATCGGGCACGGCTCCTGCATGATGCCTTGCGCTATGTCCATCATTTCGGCGTAGCGGCCGGTGTTGATGTGCTCTTCAGCAGGGGCCGCCGCCGGGTGGTTCTCCTGCGCGTCCTCGATGGTGGACATGAGCGTGTCGAGTGACTGCTTCATGTTCTTCTGATGGAAGTCGGCTTTGAGCGCCTCTTCGAGCTGCTCCCTATCACGCTTGCCGATATTCTGTGACACAACAAGCGAGACACCCTTCGTGATTTCGAGCACCTGATCGGCGTCGGACGCCCGCCCGAGCTTGTTGATTTCCGAGTTGACCGCGGCCATCTTCTGCTTGTACTCCTGGCGGGCCATCAGAACGTCTTTGAGCTTCGCGGGGTCGATGGGCTTTTCTGCGCCCTTGACGCGATGCAGGCCCTCTTCCCGCAACGGCTTGTCGGCTTCCCGTGCCGAGGCCGCCCCGGCCAATAGTTTCTGCGTCATTTCCTCCGCGATTTCGGCGTCCGCAATGTAGCCGCTCTCTTCGGCAGCGGCGAACGACGCCAGCCGCGTTTCTTCGGATAGCTCGCCGGCTTCCTCGCCGCCAAGCCCGTTCTCTTCCGCGAATGCCTTCAGGCTGTCCATGTAACCGAGCCCGGTGGTGTCTTTCTGCGCGGACGTGTCAATATCGCCCAGCGACACTTCGCCCATTTCCGCAGCGCGCTTGTCATTGTGATACTTGAGGAGCTTCTCTTCCTCCTCCGCAATGCGCTTGTCTACTTCAGCCATGGCGCTCTTCTGGCGGGCACGCTCAAACCGTGCGCGCTGCTTCTCGGGCATCTGCTGCGCAATGTCATCCGGCAGCCGCACTGACTCTTCCCAGCCCTGCGCCTCCGAGATCGCGGCAAGGTATTCTGCCGTAGCCTCTTCCTTGGCACTCGCGAGTTGCTCCGCCGCTTCCGCCTTCGCCGCCTTGGCGTGTTCCGGCAGTGCTTCATTGCGTTGCTGCTTTGCCTGCTGCCGTTCCCGCGCCGTCTGCTTCCACTCTTTCTCCGACCGCAGGCGCGTGAGCTTCATCGCATTCAGCTTGCCGCCGGCCCCGCCGACCACCGTGCCCGTGCCGTCCGAGTTCACCCGGATCTTGATGGGCATGCCCTTGGAGTCGTCGCCGCCCGGGTGGACCGTGATCCACTTGTAGTCCGGCTCATCGACGGCTTTGTACAGGACCACCGACTTTGTGAGCGTCCCCCAGCGGATAAGGGCGTCCAGGACGTTCGCCGGGATGTGCTTCGGCAGGCGATAGGTTTTGTCGGCGACGCGGATGAGCATTTAGGCGGTTCTCCTGAAGGCGACGGCGAAGCGGAGGGACTTGCGTACCACTTCCCCGATCTGCCGTAGCTGCTTCACCAGGTCTGCGTCATAGGGTACGCGCCAGCCGATAGCACCAGCGCCACCGGTCTGGACATTGTTGAGACTCCAGTCGTCGCCATCCATGCCGTTGTTCCTGACATACCAGATATGGGTGTTGCCAATCACGAAGCGGTCCCCGCCACCGTGAGCATCAAATGTGTCCGCAATCACGTCGCCAAATGGCTTCGTTGGTCCGTCGGGCTTTTCTCCATCATTCATGATGTCTCTGGAGATTTGGTCGCGAACACTTTGCGCGCCAACCTGTTGGGCCGTTGCATCGCGCTCCGCCTGCGCGGGGGCGGCCTCTTCGCCCGTTGCGGGACGTGCCTCAATCGTCCACCCATAACCACCATCGGGGATGTCCATGAAGCCGAACGACATCGCGTCATCCTCGCTGTAGTACTTCGGTGCTCGCAGCTTGGTTACGACATAATCCTGGGGAGCGCCGTCTTTGCCATGGAGCGTTACCCTATCGCCCACTTTGTGGGGTGCATACTTGCCCGATGTCCCTACCCGGAATGTCTCAACTTCGGCCGGCGCCACGGGCGCGCTGTCGGCGGTCTTCTCCCCCTTCGGGAACACGACGGCGGTCTTCTTCGGGGCGGGCTTGTCGGCATCGGTCGAGTTGGCGATGGACTCCAATTTCTTGCGGACACCATCGTACTTGCTCAACGGAAGTACCCACGCACGGTTCGGTTTGTCCCACCTGCCCTTGCGGTTCTTCAGGAATTTGCGGAGGTCGTCGTCATACGGCGTCTTCACTGCGATGGTCTTCTCGCCGACGGTGATGGAGTATGCGCCCGACTTCCAGTTCCGTTCGTCTTCGGCGACAGGCGTCTCCGCCGCCACTCCGGGAACGCTTTCATCGGCAGCGGGTTTGGCCTCGGGTGGTGGCGCGTTCCTCATTGCATCGCGGAGAGTATCCGTCGGGTTCGTCTGCATTTCCCACCAAGCGGGGTCAGTGATGGCAATGCACTTCTGCGCGGCGGCCAGTGCGGCGTCTCTCTGCTCCGGCGTTCCACGGTGCAACCGCGGGCGAACATCGCTGGCGTAGGTCGACATGAAATTGCGGCGGTTGTCGACGGCGCGGCGGGCGGTCGTGGTCTTGAAGCTCGGGCAGGCGGGCATACCCTTGGCCTCGTCCATCTCGGGCAGCGGGTATGTCTCTCTCCAGCAGGCGGTGCAACGCAAGCCCCTGAGATACTTCATGCCATCCGCGCTCACAGGACCAGGAACATTTTCGGTGTGCCCGCAAGACCTTCGCACGCTGACGCTTGTTGCGCCGGTGTCAGGTGTACTCTCTTCCTTCGGCTCTTCCACAGGCGCGGCAGGCTTCGGCACCGGCTGCTCCTGCTTCTTCGGTTCTCTCGCGGGCACCGGCACGTCTTCTTCGCCAGGGCCTTGGAATAGGCCGAGTTGCCCCGCTTCATCAGCCTTCTTCGTCCGCCGGTCCGTGTGCTGGGGGACCCAGATACGCTTCCCGTTCACCGTCCGATAGTGGCCCTTCACGACGCCTTTGTGCAGCCGCACCCACTTCGCGGCGTCCCCGAAAACGACGACCAACTTGCGCACGGATTTCGTCACTGCATCATCCCCAAACAGAGACGCCTGCTCCCGGCGGCGGACCCTCTGCCGGTTCCCGGCGTTCGCGGTTTCGTATTCGCCGCTGCTGCTGCCCATCGAGCGCACCGTGGCCCAGAAGTCGGCGTGGATGGTATGCGGGCTGTACACGTTCCCGTACTCCGAGACGAGCCGCCTCAGCAACGGCGTGTGCGCTTTCTGCCCGTAGGCGTCGGGCGCCGACCAGGTACTCGTCACGGCGACGCCGGAGCCGTCCTTGAGCGCCTGCGTGTGGACGGTGCCCATGAGCTTGCCTCGGGCGTCATAGATGCCGTAGCCGCGCTTCGCGCCCGCCCCGTGCTGCCGGAGCATGACGGGCAGGTCTTTCGCGATGAATGCCTGGTGGTCGGCGGTCGCCTTCCCGTACCGCTTCTCGAGCTGCTCTGCGGACCTCGAGGCGTGCTTCGAGTTCTTCATGGTGACGCGGGGGCCTTGTGCGCGCTGAGGCTCAGATGCGTCCCCGCCGTTGCCTGTCCGTGATTGACGGCTGTGCCCGCTCACTTGGACGGTTCGGCCGTTCACGCGGCGAGTGTACGGGGCGATAGGGGCGACGGCCTTTGAGAGCTTCTCGCCGGTCCCCAGCTTGAATACGTGCTTCTCGCCGTCGCGCTCAAACTGTACCGTCACCCGCGGCGCCGTCCACTTGAAGCTGGGCACGTCCACCCGCTTCTGTGCGGCACCGTTCTGCAGCGTCACGTGCGGGTACCAGTCGTAATCGGTCTCTACGGCCTGCCAGTGGTGTTCAAGCGTCTCCCGCAAGTCCGCGTATGCCTCCGCCCCATGATCGACCTTGACGGTGCCCACGAGGGGCTTCTCGGGGCTGTCGAAGACGGCAGAGCCGGAGACCTCGCACTTGAGCGGGTCCGTGCGCGCGGCCCAGTCCTGCACGGCCGCCAGGATGGCTTCGCGGTCGGCGTCAGTCGTGACGCCTTCCTGCAGGTAGAGAACCGTCATATGCAGATCGTCTTCGAGGCGCGGGATGGCGGAGAACGCCTTGCGCGCCCGTGGAGGGAGCCAGACGGCGACGAATGCCGTCTTTGCCCCGACGGGGACCGAGACGCTCTTCATCAGCCCCCTCAGCCCGAACACCACCGCCGTCCGCTTCGGTTGTCTGCGGCGAAAGCCTATGAGCATTCCGGCTCCTCAACAGGAAACTCTATCACGATGCCTTCATTGTCCTGCACGCGCCGGAGCACCGGATGCAGCCCCGATGGCCGGTGTTCGTCACACGCCGTCAACGGCCTACAAGCCACGGCCTTCTCCATCAGCGGGTGCAGGCAGCCCCGGATGAACGCGGCATAGCCGTCCTCCGACGCCGTTGCCGCGGCCCTCCAGGTGGCGAACGCGCAGGTGGCGCAGGGGATGTCCGACCAGTCGGCGGTCATGGTGTCCCTTCGCCCTTCACCGACATTGGCCGGAACCAGGTGGCCCGGTCTGTCTGTCGCTTCACGATGGCCCACGGCGCACTCCGCAACGTCGCCATCGGCCGCCAAGTGTAGTAATCCAGATTTGCGGTTTCCCGCGCATTGGTCACGCGCTTCATGCGTCCGTAGACGCGGGCATACCCGACCTTCACCCATCCACCCCGATCAGTCACATAGCGCAGGCCGTACGGCGTCCAGATAAGCGTGCCGAACGGTATTTCGGGGTTGGACGCGCAGCCGCCGAGGTGCACCCGTGATCCGCTTGCGGTCTGTGTGCCGCCGGCAAGCCACGCGGGTTCCCACTTGTGCCCGTAGCTTGTGACTTTCGCCACGCCACAGCAGGTGACGCCGGTTGCCAGCCCCCAGGCGTAAGCCGCCTGCCGCCAGGGCCGAAGCGTCCCGAAGTCGCCGCGTAGTGCTTTGGTGGCACACCGCCGGAAGGGGTCAAGCGGCAGGGGCATATCCGCCCCAGAGCCATCCGTGACGTGCGCCGGGGCCTCCGGCGGGGCAACGTCACCCCGGACGGCGTCAACGGCCACGACGGGAGCAGGTGCGGCCATGGGGCCAGTTGTCTGTGCCGCTGTTGCCGTCGGCATGAAGAGCGCCACGGCCACGGCTACTGCCAGTCGAGTGCTTCCCATATCCACCTCAGTGCGCGTCTCCAGACACGACGAAACCGCCGCCCAAGCGAGGGGCGACGGTCACGGGGTAAGGCCGGTTTGCGACGGCGGGCGATCATGGAGGCATCATGTGCCGATGGTCAAGCGGATATCTCTCAGTGTGTCCTTTGTGACTTGCACCGTGCGCATGATGTAGACCAGGCGAGGAACAATGCCGGCTGGCGCGACCTCCACCGAGCGATCCGTCTCATCGTCGATGAACGAACGCCTGACGGCGTCGGCGTGTTCTGCCGACATGTCCACCTGCGCGCCGATCATATCGATCAGGCCGAAGACTGTCTCGTCAATCATGTCCACGTCGGCGTCTTCAACGGCATTCAGTTCAGCAACATCTACTGCAGCTTTCGCTTTCGCCATGTCTTTCACTCTCCAGTGGTTTGGGTGGTGGTGGGACGGCTACGGCCGTTCGCCCTCGTCCTGCGTGGTACCCAGGCGGGGCGGGGACTTGTGAATGCAGGTGCCGTCGGCAGTGAAGACAGAGAAGCCGGGCGGGATGTTGTGTAGGCAACGCATCGCAGATGGTGCTTCCGACGGCTTCAGGCCGTTCTCGATGGTAACGATGGGCCTGTGTGCGGCGTAGTCGAGACTGTTCCATAGGCCACAGGCGGCAGATGGTGCATTCGGGGGCATCGGCGGCTCGTCCGGTACAGCTTTGATGGAGTACCGATAGGTCACTCGCGGCGGACACTCGGGCTTCGGGCCGAAGAGCTCCTCGAAGGGCGGCTTGCGCAGCACCTCGGCAGCCACAATCCCGATAGCGATTCCCGTTGCGACGCACAGGAGGCCGAAGAGGACTTGGGCGAACATTAGGAGGTAGCCCCCTCAACCGTCGCAAACCCACACAATGCCATGCCCTGCTCCGGGCTGCTCAAACGCACGCCGCCGGGTCCGCCGTTGTTCAACTGCTCCACCACATCTTCCGGCAGCAGCGCCTCATCGACGTTGACCGTGATGAGCACGCCATCGACTTCGGCCCCCCTGAACTCGTGCCAGACGGGCTCGCAGGGCTCGCAGGGCTCAACCGCTACGATAGTCCCGATGGTGCCCGGCTGCTCGCCGTTGCGCTTGAACGTCACCGGGAGGCCGAGGAGGCCTTCGGCGGGCTGCGCCGGGTTGGGGATGAATGGCACCTTGCCCTGGATTCTCACGAGGACACCCCCAAGGCATCCAACACAGCAGCCGCGCGCTGTGCCGTCGACGCCCGCCCCGCTATCTGCTCCTCGATGGCACACACCAATGCCGTCGCGCCGATAGGCATCATGGCTTGCGGGGAGACGTGCATGAGCGTCCTCGTCGAGACAGTGACGGTGGCCCCGAGGCCCGGCGCGTAGCACACGACCACGGGAACAAACATCAGGGACGTGCGCAATACCATCACCGGGGGCGCTTCGGTGTCGTCCGTCCATTGAAGCTCGCCGGACGCCGTCTTATTGGTGAGCCGCCCGAGTATGTCGGCGCGGCAGTCTGGCGGCACCCATCCGGCGCGGGTCTTTGCCGCCCAGTCGGCTATTCGTGCCGCGGCGTCGGGATACTCGGCTTCAGTCATTCCGTCACCCCCAGGGCGGCTTCGACTTCAGCCATTGCGGCCATACGCGTGTCCACACTGCCGGGCCTGTCGGATGTCACAAGGCCCCACAACTGCACGAGGAGCCCGCTCAGGACGTGCGGTAAGTGGTTATCCTGCGTGTAATCAACCAAATGCAGGACATACACATCGTCGTCTTCGATATGGTAGCAGCCAATGGCGACCATGGCGTCGCAGGGCACTATGGCTTCGTACGACCGAGCAGTGTTCGTGTTTATGTGCGGGCCTGTCCACCGCACATCCCCCGTCACAGTCTTCTCGATCAACGCCAGCACAATCCGCTCTTCTCGCGAGGTCACGCCACCACCCCCAGGGCCTGCTCCATGTTGTCGAGCGCCGTGGCCCGCCTTCCTTCTGCGTTGCGGCTGATGTTGCAGGCGACGGCGCGCAACAGGTCGCACATGATGGCCTCGGGACCGGTGCTGACTACGGCCTCGTCTCCGTTGATTGCCAGCATCGCCCCGCTCCCGCTGTATTCCACGCCAAGCCAGATGTTGGCGACGTCGCAGTTCGGGTCTCTATTGGTGGGCTCCGCAACCGGTGGCGGCGTGGCGCCGACGCCAACGACACGGAACGCCTTTTCGTACCCCGGCGGGGCCTTCGACCAGGCCCAGATGATTGCGTTCGCTTCCGTCTTCTCGACGAGGGCTTGAATGATCCGTTCTTCGCGTGTCATTCCGGCCGCCCCCAGTCGATGCTCAGGGCGTCGATGCTCAGGGCGTCGAGCGCGGTGGCGGTGATCTCCAGGGACTTGATAGGCCCACTCGGCGTCCCAGCGGCGTGGAGCTTTCCGGCCACATCTGCCGGCAGGGCGCCAGGCTGTAACGTGGCATTGACCACCCAGTGCTCTCCGGCGCGCCGCACCGACGTGATCTCGCCGATGACCTGACCGGGGAGGTCGGGCTCCTCCGCGCGGAGCGTCAACGGCATTCCGAGCATGGACGACATATCGAAGCCTTCGTCTGGGATGTTGCCTTCAATCTCCATTCCATCACGTCCCCCTTCCGTCTGCTTGCTTTCCCCCACTGTAGCAGGGCGGAGAGGGCGCTGCTACCGACCTACGGCGGTCGCGTTGCATCCAGTGACACTATATGCCATCTGGGTTGCGGTTGGTATCACCCGCCGCCGCCGACCGAGGCGAACGGGGCAGGTGGACCTGCTCAGGTTGGGGAGACCGGACATGCTGATGTTCGTTCACAGGGCATCACCTCCGCGCCAAACAGGTATCGGCTTTCCGCTTCTCCCGACATGCTCATGCCCCCATTCGTCGGCCAGCCGGGACAGCGCCGCTCGGTCCTCCGCACGGCCCGTCCGGGTGTCCATGGTCTTGTCTTTCGGTGCCAGCGACACAAACTCGCCCTGCTCGGTGCGGCCCGGCTTCTGTGCCGTCTTCGGCGCCCGCGCCTCTTTCAGTTCGCAGTGGCAGCCGGTGCAACAGGCCAGCTTGCCACTCTGCGGCGTCACGGCCATGCGCACGAGTTCCTGCACGCGGTAGACACCAGTGCCCCAGCGCCCGCCCTGTGTGGCTTTCCCGCGCTCTGCGGCCGCCAGGAGATCGTCTTCCCGCGCCGTGGTGTCGCCGCGCTCTTTGCCCTTCGCCCGGATGCCCGCCGTGTACGTGTGCATCTTGCCGGCCATGTAGGCGCAGTCGATGCAGTGCTCTGCGTCCGTCATAATCCAGCGCACGTACCTGTCGTGGCTCAGGTCCGCGTATAAGAACCCCAGCCACTTCATTTCCTCGAGGGCGTTGCCGTACAAGTCAATGCGCCGCTCAATCGGCATCGTGTACTCGCCCGTCTCGATGTCGATGACCATATTCAGGGCGTACTGCGCTTCATTGTTCGCAAGCCGCCGCACCATTTCGCGCTCATTCTTCTGCAGCGGCTTGTCGGAGCCCGCCATGCGCTTGCCCTGGATGAACATATCCCGATAGTACCGATTGAGCGTGGTCCGTATCTGCCACTGCGTGCGGTCACGTTGCCGCTTGTGGATCATGACCGCTTCGTTCAGCGCATCGCCCTCGGGCATCAACCGCACGAGTTCGAGCATCCGGCAGTGATCGACGAACGCCTCCACGGTATCGCGGAACTCCGCCCGGAACCCGGCCTGGAGGTTGCCTGCTTCGGCCTGCGCCTTGTCGCGCTCCACCACCGGCAGCTTATTGCCCATCGCTTTCCACAGCGCACTCCACGCATCGGCCTCGCTCACGCCGTCGGGAATCGAGAACCGCACCCGCTCAATCGACGACAAAGCGCACCTCAATCTCCTTGCCTGCGGCGTTGACGCTCTTCCGTGCGGGCTCTTCGCCACCGGCACCAGGCAGCGGCAACTGCATCATGCCATCTGGTGGCGTGGGGGCCGCTTGACTCCCGTTGTCCGCGTCGGCCTGCCCCAAGCCCGGCGGCGGTGTCTCGGCCCCCATCTCACCGCCCATAGCGTCCATACCCGGCATCATTCCGCCCATATCGCCGCCGTTGGCCTCCATCAATTCGTTCGACCACATCTGCTGCATCGCCGGCGACAACGGCAACTGCGACGCCAGCGAGAACGTGCCGTCAACCCGCGCGTACGCCTCTTCCGTGTAGGCGTAGAGCTGATCGGGATCACTGAGTATCTTCGGGTCGCGCTTGATGACCGCCGCCTGCACTTTGCCCCACAGCTCCAGGTCCAGCGGGTAGCGCCGCATCGGCAGATCATCCCACAGCCGCTCTTCCTCAAGCGTTGTGAAGCCGGACTGCAGCCGGCCGGTGCGCTGCTCCTGCTCCTGCTCGGTGTTGCCGCGCCCCAGTCCCTGCCATTCGAGCTTCCACTTGCCGCCGTCAAACAGGACCACGATGGAGTTCAGGTACGCCCCCAACTCCACCATCAGGGGGACGAAGCCGGTGTCCTCGCCGTGGATGATACGCGTCTCGGGGTTGGCTTCCTGCAGTGCGCCCTGCCGGGCGCTGAAGTTGGGGAAGTTGACCTCTTCGGGGTTGGCGCCGTAGATGGCGCAGATGGAGGCAAACGTCATGATGATAAAGCGTTCCCACACCATGTCGCCGGGGCGCTCACCCAGCGGCACCCACTGCACCGTCGGCTGGCCATCGTCCTGCCGCTCAATGACGGGTATCTCCGACCATTGCCCCATGGGTCCGCCGATGTTGGTCTCCAGCGTGGTCAGGAAATCTTCGAGCTTGTCCTCGTCAACCGGCGGTATCTCGAGGATGCCCTGCGGCAGCTTGTTCTCGCTGAACTGGCCTTTGTTGTAATTGAACGCCATCGCGAGGCCGGCCAGAAGGTCCACGCAATGCTCTAACGGGCTCCTGCCGTAGCCAGTGGGCCGCCCGCGCTCGACAAGCGGTTCCCGCACCCAGTGCCGGAACTCGTTATGCGCGAGCTCATACTCCGCCTGTTCCTCTTCGTTCAGGATCACGTACTCGACATACTTCACATCGTCGCGGAAGTCGGGGCTGTACTCTGAGAAGTCGGTGAGCCGGATACTGGCGCCGGGGGCCGGCCGCATATGCGCCACCGGGTACCGCTTCGCGTCGCGGCCTGCCTCGATGATGCTGCCGGCGTTGCCGACGGTGAGAATGTCAGTCACGAGCACGGACGTGTGCTGCATCAACGACAGCGCCGGTGTGAAGCCGTCGGAGGACCAGAAACCAATCTTCCCGTCAACCGGCCGGGGCCAGGCGAAGCCGCCTTTGAGAATGAAGTCGATGACTTCCTGCCGGCGCTCTTCATCGTCCGGCTCAAGTATGTCGTTTTCGTCTGCTGGCACGATATTGAAGCCCACGTCGCCGCGGCTCTTCGGTATCTTGCAGAACGCCATGGTCTGCGTGACGCGATGTCGTACAATCATCTGGATAAACGGATGCGCCGCCATTGACCGCAGGAGGCGGTCATTGGTCTGCATAATTTGGGGTTGGCGCATACCGCGGTAGAGGTGGCGGAACAGACGTGTGGAAATGGGGTTGCGGGGCACGAGGCGCGGGATCATGCCCTCGTCGGCACGGTCCTGCTTATCCAGTTCGCGGACGTCCTCGGCGTTGATGGACCTGTCTCGCGCCTTTTGGACGGCTATAGCATGGAGTGCGTGTCGGTCAGGTCTCATTGTTTCCCCTGCGTCAAGCGCATCGCCGCTTTGCGGCCCTCGCGCTGCAGCTTGCGGAGTTCCGCCGGCGTGATTTCGCGTCCGCGTGTATCGGTGACCGGCTTCTCTGTCGGCGCATCGGCGTCGGGCTCAGTCTGCCCGGGCCGCGCCAGCGTCTGGGGCTTCGTCGGCTTGCCAATGGCATCCGCGGCGTCGCCGCCGGAGCGTTGCTGGGAGATGTAGCGAATATTGACCTGCCGGCCGCCGCCGATGTCGGAGGCAACCAGGTAATAGGCGTGTGCGTGGCGCAGGTGGTCGGGGGCCGTCTCGATCCACACTGCACGTTGATTGCCGTCGGCGGCTTGCTCCATGGTTCTCTTCGGGGCGCACAGCATACCGATGAGCGCCTCGCGTTCGGCGGTCGGGAGGGCCGGGAACACGTCGCCGCCGTCGGGTCCCATGATGATCTGCTCCGCCGACCAGTCGAGGGCGCCGGTGCGGTAGATGCGCACGCGGATGGGTTCCTCGTCGGGGATGGTGAAGAACTTCTCGCCGGCGGTGCGAAGGCTATAGTCGGCGAACTTGACGCGCCGCGGGAACTCCGCCGCAAGGTGCTGAAGTGGCCGTGCGTTCGGGGCAACGTCAGCCACGAGGAGCCGTATCTTCAGCGTCCGCATGATCTGCGCGACCTGAGCCCAGTCGTCGAGGCGGAACACGCCGACAATGTGGCCTTGCCCGTCGCCGACGATCATGTCGAGCTTCTTGCCCTGATCGAGCCCCGCGTACAGCCACTTGTCGCTATGCAGCGTGTTGGGCCAGTCGCCGAAGGCGATGACGTCGGGCGTTATCTCCTGCTCGCCGGAGACCTCGGGGAGGCCGATGTGGCCCTGTACGAAGAGTTCTACGGCGGTGGCCTTCGCGTGCTCTTTGGCAAGCCGTGTGGCGTCTGCAACGGCCATCATGATCGCGGATATGTGATAGCCCGCAACGTCGCTCTCGGGGGCCATGGCAACCCACTGCCCGAGCCTGACGGCGTCTTGATCGACGGGCGCCTGGCACGAGATGCAGCGGAACGCCGGTTCGTCGCTCTCTACGTCGAGCCCGACTGTCCAGGAGACGGACCTGTCAGCCGGCGCGAATATCTGCTCATAGCCGCACTCGGCACAGCGCCACACCCACTCCTGCTGATCGGTGCGGTCCCAATGCGCCGAAATGCCGAAGCCCGGCACCGTCGGCGTGGAGAAGAGGTAGGTCCGGGGGTCGTCGGAAGCGCGAAGGCGGTCTGAGTACATCTGGACCGTATCCGGCTTGCTTTTGTCAACTTCGTCGTGTGCGAGTATGTCGGCGGGGACGGAGGTCGCCCCGAGTTTCTTCCAAGTGCCGCGGAAGTAGATCATCGAGCCGTTCTTGAACGTCTTCAGGCCGGTATTGTCCGTGTCGCCGATGCCTTCGCGCAGGTACTCCGACGCCTCGATGGCTGGGTCTGCCCGTGCCGCCGCGAACTGCGTCACGTCTTCCTTCGTCGGGAATGTGTAGATGCAGGTCCGCGCCCTGCCGGCATTCGGCCCCGGCTTCTCGCACAACCTCCAGAATATCTTCGCGAGGTATGTGACCGTCATCCGGCTTTGTGCGCACTTCATGACGACGTGCTCGGGCCGGTCGTCGTCGAGGATCTGATCCAGGTACGGGGCATCGGAGAACGTCAGCCGGTCGCCGCGCTCGGTGCGCATATGCGACCACGCCCAGTGCAGCGCGCTATGCTTCGCCCTCTCCGCCGCCCCCTGCTCCACCGCCACCAGGCTCTGCCCCGTTGGGTGTGCCGTCGTCGAGCAGGAGCAGCCGAGTGCCTTCTTGGAGACGGAGGAGTTCTTCATGGGTGAGTTCTGACTTCAGGCGAACCGTGCTGTCACTGATGGTGTCGGGATTGCCACTCAGAACTTCGAGCAGCTTCAGTGCTTCGAGCAGGGCTCGGATAGCAGCGTCTTTGCTGTTGAACGGGAGGGCGGGGTCGTCGAGCGCTTCGAGAGCCACGTTCGCGGCCTTCGTCGCCGCCGCTTGAGCATCAAAAGCTACTTGGGCGGCCTGCTCGGACAGTTTTTCCTGCGTTTTTAGTAGTGCTTTGGTGGCGGTTTGGTCGTGGTGCATCTTTCGTCTTGCGACCCACTCACCGTCTCGCCCGTGCTGCTTGACCGTGCCTTCGTGTACTCCGTGCTTGGCCGATAGCGCCTTGTAGCTAATTCCGTCTGCCGACTCCACGTACTCTCGCTCTATCGCACTCCAATTCGCTTTCGCCATAATCCACAACCGCAAAAAGACGGCGCCTGTGAAGGCACCGCCTTGGGATAGTTGCTCTTTCCTGCGTGCGTGCGCGTAGAGGACTGTACTACTAGGCCTTCTTACCCGAACACCCTACGGCTCATCGCCGCTTCAGCGCCCCTGCCTGCTGGAATAACGGGGACTTGCCGCAATGCCGCTTTGCCATTGCGTCACGGAACATCTGCAGCGATTCGGGGGAAACCACCCGCCGGGCCAGCTTCGCCCTCTGCTCTGGCGTCATGGCAAGCCTGATCTGCGTCATGGCTTCTCCCACAACTGCCCTTCGGACCCCTCTACGGACATGATCCCAAAGACGTACTCCTCGTAGTCACCTGCTACAAGCCGGGGCACGCGAAGGAATTTCGTCGGCACGGCCTTCATACCCAACACCTCGCCCACGCCGTCCCATCCCGGCAGCATCGGAACGTCAATGCGTTCGGCGCCTTCGGGCCGTCCGGCGCGGAACAGGGCCTGCGCGTTCTTCAGCACCGGCAGCGCCGCTTTGAGCAGTTCCTTCTGCGTCACGCGACCGCCCCCTCTACGTCGAACACCAGGAGCGCCCTCAGTTGCATCCGCTGCTTCTCGGGGTACAGAGCCAAGAGGGCGTCGAGCTTGCCACGCCGCTCCACCTGCCGCAGGATGCTGCGGGCATACTTCCGGCCGGGGGCGCTATGGTTCAACTCGTCGAGGGTTCCGGGGCACATGGCGCTGCCGTCATCACCGCGGTTCGTGATCGTGCGCCCACGGCGGCTGGACAGGTCGGGCATGCTGATGGTGCGGCTGATGTCGACCTGCGCGCCGGTGAGGGAGCACTCATGCCCTTGGCGGGCGCGGTTGAATTCGCAGGCGGGGCAGTCACGGCACATCATGGGGCCAGCACCTCACGGAACTCCATGGGTTCAGGGCAACCGTTGAGCTTACGGAGGGCGTTCTCGATGGCGTTGCGGGCGGTGACGCGCACATAGCCACGCCGGTTCTTCGCACGCCGGACCTCGGGGAGCTTCTCCCACAAGCGGATGTGGACTTCCTGCACGAGGTCCTCTACCTCTATGAGCCGGGGGACGCCCTGCTCCAAGGCACGGATGCACTCGCCGATGATCAGCCCCTGGTACGTGTCAGTAATGGCCGCGAGCTCCTCGTTCCGGGGTGCGCTTTGCATTCTTCTCTATTAACAAGGACACCAAAACACCCCAATCTTGAAGCATAGCAGACGAAAATAGTTGCCGCAGTGCGCTCATATGTGTTCCATTATCTCTTCGCCAGCGGCGGTGTAGCCGCAGAGGAAGATGGCAACTTCGCGGACGCCGGAACGGACCCATCGGGCGGCGGTGGTTTGATGGACGCCGAGGCGTGGGGCGCAGTGGCGGGAGTCGCCGAAGCCTCGAAGGAAGTACAGCGTGAGGGCTTTGCACCAGTTGAGATCGTGACACATGCCGACGTGCGAGATGGCAAGCTCGATGTCGCACTTGCGGGCGGCGAGCATTTCGATAGGAGCGCCGGGGACGTAGATAGAGCCGCGGCCCTCTTCGGCGTCGGATGTGCCGCGGAGGTAGCCGACTGAGGCGTCGGCGCCCATCTGGGTATAGCCCCAGAGGGCTTCGGCTACCTGTCGGGGCGTCCACTCGCTACGGACACGGCGGGCGCCGTTGGGTGGTCGTTTGGTGCCTGAGGCGGTGAGCATGGATAGGCCTCCGCGTCAGGGCTCTGTTGTGGCGAGCCCGGTGTTGGTGGTGTACGGCGCCCCCTTTTTGGCGCGTGCTGCCTCTCCCACCGGGTGCGGCTGCTGTGGCGTTGCGGCTACATCAATTTGCCCCTATCAGAACGAAGATGAGACAGCCCTCGACAATCTGCAGTAGGACAAACACGAGGCCAAATACCCGGTCCCCCACGGTTACCGTCCGGCGTGGCTTGGCGGTCTCGTGCAGGTATGCGTGGAGGCCACGCCAGAGCACGTCCCCCATCGCAATAAACCCAAGTGAGGCAGACATTGCGCCACAAATCAGAAGGACGATCTCAGCGACAGTCAGCGATTCCATGGCTTTCCTCCATCGGCTTCGTCAGTTCTGGGTTGGTCTCTGCATCGTGCGGCGGTTGTGGCTACACGTACTTGCGCGTCGTATCGGCCGCAAGCATCAACTCGCCCTCTTCATCGACGGCTTCATACGTCGCGCGGAAGATCGCGTCCTCGCACGGGTACTGCTCGCCCTGGATGCCGGTAATGAGCCACCAGCCGGGGTGCCCGTGCATCAGGCCTTCCTTCGTGTCCACGTCGAACGCCTCTTCCATCTGCACGGCTTCAATCACTACTGGGAGCTTGCGGTACTTTGGCATGGGTCGTCTCCTTTTGTCGTGGCGGCATAATCATCGCGTACAACTCGACGAGCTCGTGGTCGCACTGATAAAGCGGCCCGTACTCAAGCCAGTCATACGTCCGGCCGTCATCCGGCCTGACGCCAATCCGCGGTCCCTTGTCGGTCTCTTCGGCGAAGAACGTGCCCTCGTCGGACAGCCTGACGGCGCGTCCGCGACGGTAGAGGACGCCCTCGATGTCGAAGTCAAATCGCTGCCGCAACGCGCTCCACACATTTACCTCAACCAGCAGACAGGCGAACAGCGCGCCGCGCTTGCCGACCACGTTCTCATCCCGAAGATAGAGCGACGAAGGGGCATCGGGGCCGAGGATGGCAACGCAACGCTCCATCCAGTCTGCCGGGAGGTCTTCGTCGTCCGCCACATCCCATAGCCCCACGGCACCATATCGCCCCCCTATGCTTTCGCCGCGTCCCCAACTCAGGTTGCCGAAGCCCAGGTGGTGCTTCTCCATCTGGGGCCGAATGCCCAGCCACCACACCACCGCCTGAAGCATCCACCTGGCGCGCCGGTACCTGCTGTTGACCCAGTCGCGCCGCATCGCCGGTTCCGTAGCCATGCAGCGGATGTCGAGCCATAGCCTGCGTAGGGTTCTCTTCATGGCGTCCCCTCCAAGTTCAATCTCTTCACGCATTCGAGCGCATCCCAGATCGCGGCGCGCATGTACTCGGCTACGCCCTCCGTCAACTCGGTCACGACGATCTCCACACGCTGCTCTTTCTCGGGCACGCCGTAGATCACGTCGCCGCTGCCCTGCGGCACGCGGGTGATATTGTCATCCCGCACGATCTCCGGCTGCAGGCCATCGCATAGCGACTTCTCGATGTTGTCTTTGTCGGGGACGCCCCTCTGCTTGCTGATGTAGGCGATCCAGTCCACGCGGACGGGGACCGTGAACACGCTGTCATTGCGGCGCATGTTCTTCGGGACGAGGCCGGCTTCATTGGCGGCCACGAATGCGCAGAGCCGAACGCGGCCCTGGTACTTCAGGCACGCCTGTGCCTTCGGGCTCCACTTGCTGCGCTGGGTCATACGGACCTTCGGCACCGGGCGGCCGGGGACGGTGAATGTGAGCGTGCGGAGGGCGGTGGTGGTGTCGGTTGGCATCAGCCGCTCCCCATAAACTCGCGCCCGTGCGGTGTCCGCGCCCACGCCCCGAATGCCCTGCCGGACCCGTGGCAGACGCGACACCAGTCGCTTTCAATGGGCCGGGTGCTGCCAACGCCCACGACGCGACTGTCCCTGCCCGATCCGCCGCACTCGGGGCACCGTTGCCAGTGTGGCTTGCCGATGGCGTGTGTGTCGGTTGCGGGGAGGCTCATCCGTCCGCCCCTTCGCTCTCGGTATTCTCGCCGTCATCGCCGCCGTGCGCCGCCACGATCTCTTCCAGCAGCGCCTGGGACCCGAGAAGCATAGCAACCGGCTCCTCCCCGATCTCGCGTTCCATGCAAAACAACTCCGTGAACGCCTTCCCCAACCTGCCCTCCATGCCCCTGAAGTTCACGCTGCCGCCATTGCGCAGGTCATAACTCAGAGACGTGTGTGTGTCGGTGCCGTCCACCGTCTGTGCGCTACGAACCCGCTCGATAGGACCCAGCTCCACGTATGCCACTCGCTTGTCTGTCGCCATCCATCCCACTTCCTTTCACCATCAGTCTAGCGCTTCGCCGGGGCCGTTGCTACCGGGGCCGGGGGCATCCTGTGTGGTCTCGGCGTCGGGCGTGGCGTTCAACCCGTCGTGCTTGCTCGTCTCGGGTCATGACCCTGACTACCGCATACCCGAACGATTTGACGAGCATGTCGCCAGTGACATTTGCATATCCCTGGAACTGTTCCGCCAACTCCATCGCCACATCCCGCATGAAGCCGGCGCGGCGGACGTGCGGCTGCCACTTGCCGTCGGCGTCCTGAAAGACGGCCAGTTCGGCGCGGCAGACGGGGCAGACGCCGCAGTAGCCGTCTCCGCAGGCGGGCATGTGGGAGCGATAGTCCTTGTCGTTGATTTCGGCTTTCAGTTGCCAGCCCACGACAATGCCGTCGTGCACGGACGGCACATAGCCCTCGCCGTCGAATTCGTGACCGTCACCCCACGTCGTCCACGTGTCACGATCATGGACTATCTCCCGATGCTGCTCATTTGCGGGGTCACACAAGCACGTATCCCGCGCCACGAACCCCAGCCTGTCATCCTGTTCGCTCATCGGTTGCCTCCTGTCGCTTCTGTTCATCCAGCGGGGTGTCAGCAGGTGGTACGTTCATCAGCCGCCCTCTCCCTTCGCACACTCCGGGCACAGGTCGCGCATGATGTAGATTTTCTCGTGTTCGGCAGGATAGATGCGCTTACGCCGACGTGCCCAGCCGAACTGCTTGGCCTTTGCCCGGATGTCTGGTATATCGTCATAAGCACAGTACGTCCAATTCTTCGCTTTCCCGCAAACATCGCAGATGATGGTGCTTGAACCACTTGTCCAGGCAACGCCGATTGGCCGGATGTCAACCATCATCCACCATCCCCCTTCGCGATCTCCCGCGCCCTCTGCGCCCACCGCTCCACGCTCTCCTGCGCGCTGGGCTCCACATCCGGCGGCTCCCATGCGTCGGGGTTGCCACCTTCTGCACCGGCCAGGCCTGCTGCCAGGATCGTGAGGGCCGCGCGCTCCTGCTTCAGAGCCACCCCTGTGCTCTGCCAGTGCTTGTGCTGCCAGTCGCGGTCAGCCGTCAGCCGCGCCACATCAGCTTCCAACTCCGCCACCCGTGCCTCCGCATCATGCACGCGCAACGCTATGGCGCTGAGTGTCCGGTAGCCATCCTGCAGGTCTCGCAGTTCATCCGCGCTATCCGTCATCGGTCTTCGCTCCCTTCGTCTGTTTCCGCGCCCAGGCGGCCACGCGCTCCGCATCCCATCGGCCCGGCTGGTCCGCGGCCATAGCGCCCGCCAGCACATCCACCGCCGCGCGCTCCTGCTCAAGTTCATTCTCCAACCGCGCCACGCTTGGCCCCACCGTCACCGCGCCATCGGTGAGGGTGAACTTGGCGCCGCACTTCAGGCAGTGTTGGGGCACGCCCTCTTCGAGTTCCATATGCTCCGTGAGCCCGTCCTCGTGCGGACCACGGCAGATGGACGCGGTGGTCCTGTAATACTCGCCTGGGTCATCGCCCATCGGCGGGCGTATCCAGATGCCCTCGCACCCGCAGCGTATCTCACTCATTCCATCGCCTCCCATTGTTCTCGGCCTCCAGCGCGTGCATACATCGCTTGCAGTTGATGTCGGAAAACGGGGCGCCGCGCTCCCAGTCAGTTCCATCCCCAATGCGAATGCCGCACAGCGTGTGCTCGCCATCCCGTGAGCAGTGTATCGTCGGGAGACCACTACGCAGGTAGTGAACCAAAACATCAAGTGCCATCAGCCATCGCCTCCATGTCGTTGTCGTCGTATGCGTCATAGTCTTTGCACTCGCACTCATACATGCTGCCGAGAATTACGAGCGGGTAGTCGAATAAGCCGCTGCGGTTGACTGCGCGGACCACGTTGCCGAACTCGTCTGTGTTGAGGTGCAACTTGCCATCCGGCAGCAAATCATAGAACACGTTCTCCGCGACACTGACGAGTTTCGTCCATTTGCACTCGGGCAACATCGCCTGATGCGTGAGGGCATAGGCTACCTCGGGATGCCGCACGAACTCTTCCAGCAGTGCCGCCACGCTCTTGCCCACCACCGGCTCCCCATCATCCACACTCAACCGGCACCCGCAGGAACCAGGGCAGTGGGCGTGGTGTGTACCATTCGCCGTGTGTATCAGCGGCACCGATGCTTCCGGCCCAATCTGCCAATGCCATATCCCTGCATCATCGTCAAACCAGCACGCTTTGCACTCGCAGCGCAAGGGTTCGGGCTGTTCAGTCTGCTCGCTCACTGCCATCAACTCCCTTCGCGCGCCATCGCGGCACGCCCGTCTCTGCGTCGCGGTGCTTCTCAATCGCGCCCCGCCCCGTCAGCACCTGCACCGGGTGGAGCACCTGCTGCTCGGAGAGGTCGTTCAACCCGGCGGCCTGCGTAATCTCCTGCAGCGTTGCCCAGGTTCCGAGGGCATGGAGGGCGTTGTGGATCGTGTCGATGTTGGTGCTCATTCCGGCTCACACCCCTCGGGCCACAACCGCTCCATGCGTTCTCTGTCGAGAGCGAGAACGTAGACTGAGCAGCAATCATCCGTCACGTGCCGTAGGGGAGAAAACTGAAGCTCAAATCCAGTCTCGTCAGCAACTCCCTGCAACGCGCTCCGCATTGCCGCCTTGAATACGCTGCCCATGTCCTGCTCTTCATTGCGAGGCTCGGGGTCGGGTATGCTCACGTCGCACTCTCCTTCCGCTTGTCATACTCCGCGATCCAGTCTGCCATCGACAGGAACACCGGCCCCCGGCATTCGTCCCACGTCCACCAGCCTTCAGCCATTTCGGAGAAGTACCGCAGGGCGTCGCGTTCGGCGTCGTCAAGCCAGCACTCAGCGTCGCCGGTCACGGCGGCCCACAGGTGGTACTCCAGCCCCATATGCCACCCGGCGTCCTCGTACTGCTCGCTCAACCCGCTCATCAGATCGTACAGCCGTTGCCGTGCGGGTGAGAGAGATACAGGTACTTTGCCATGGACCAGCCCGGCGTCAATCAGCGCCCGCAGTGTCTCTTCTGGTGTCGCGCTCACGTCGTCGCCTCCTCGGTTTCAGCCACATCCCAGTGCGCTCGCGTCAGATACCGCTCCCTGCCGGTCGCCGCAAAGTGCTCCGTGATCGCCTGCATGAGATCATTGATCACGGGACCGGTATGCAGTGCGGCCGGACTCCTAAAGCACACCCTCGCGCTGGGATACCAGAAAACATAGACCCAGACCCCGCCGATTTCAGTGGCGATGACGCGGGCGCTGACGTACCTGTCGCGGATGTCAAACGGCAATGTCCTTCCCCACTCGACTGCCCCCTCTCGCGTAGCCATCGTCAGTTCTTCAGCTAGGCGCATACTCATCGCCTCCGCCATCCCTTGCAGGTGTGTCGCCTGCTGCCTCCAGTCTTCAAGTTGCTGCAGACACTCCTGTACCGCGTCAGATGCTGTTGCCATTCGCTTACACCCCTTTCTGCTCACTCTCCGTAAAGCTGTATCATCTTCTCCAGGTGCGCCTCAGCCTCGCGCACGGCATCCGTCAGGGCAGCGGCACAAACCGGGCAGGTGCCGCTACTGCTCTTCCCGCTCCACCGGCACCGTCTGGGGCGGCCCGACGGATGCCGCACCATCGCGTCACACCGCTGCGTTAGCGGACTGTACGCCCGGGCGGCCTCCAGCCAGACTTGCGCCGCCTGGACTTTCGTCAGGTCCTCGTGCATCATGCCCCGCGTCGCCTCGTTCGCGATGTCCCGGTACTTCAGCGTCCCGATCATGCCCGCGATCAGGTGCAACGCGGCCTCCAGTGTCAGTTCTCCGGTGCCAACCGCGACGAACCACTCGCGTATAGCCAGCCGCGGGGTACTGTCCGCGCCCTCAATCTCAGCCGCTATGTGGTGCGGTAGTGACATGCTCATTCACAGCCTCCAGGATTTCGTCAATGTGTTCGGCGCACGCCGGCTCAAGGTCGATCAGCGACTGGCGAACGGCACTCTCGTCGCCGCCGTGCATGGTGGAGAACCGTTGCGCACGGCGTTGCATATCCGCGATCCACTCGCCGAGGTGGCGCTCCTGCTCTTCGGGGCTCACCGTCGGTTCGGTATCGCGCTTCTCGCGGCTCTCACGGATAACGTGCTTCAGATGGCGCAGCCACGCATCGGCCCGCTGAGTGTTGGATGGTTTGTCCGTCTCCAGCGCATCGAAGATATACTCCCACGTGAGTTCGGGGTAGAGTTCGTCTTCACGCAGCACCGCCAACTCATTCGCGAATTTCTCAGCCCGCCAGTATTGCCCATCGCGCCACGATGGCACTGCCGTCTGAATGCGGGTGACGAGGCCGGACGCCTGGACGTTGCTTTCGGTGCCGTGATTGCGCTGGCCGGGTGGGATGGCCGGCGTGCCGTGCTCCGCTGTTGGCTCCGAGGCCCGCGCGCTAGAGGTGTGGACGTCTTCTTCTTCTTTCTCTTTCTCTTTCTCTTCTCGGGACCGAGTCGGGACTGGTCCCGGACTGGTCCCGGACTGGTCCCGGACTGGTCCCGGCAATCCGTAGTATTCTGGCGACCTCTCGCAACCGTCTTTGTCCAGATATGCCCCGAGTTCATCCGGTACGTGCCACTCTGCCGGTAGTGAGTACTCGGGGCGGCCAACGCGGTGCCACTTGACATCTTGATACTTGTGATAGTTGCAAATGTATAACAACTCCCGGACTGGTCCCGGACCACTCCCGGAGTAGGGTAGGATCAATCCAGCCGCGGCCTGCTGCTTGATGGCCGTCTCAATCTGCTCAAGCGTGAGTTGGCTGGCCGGCCAGACGAGGGCCTTATACTCGCGTGGGTTGGCCGGCAGGATGCCGTAGATGTTTGCAGCCGCCAGGCTCCAAGTGAACATCAGCGCCGCGTGCGGATGCTGCTCGGCAAGCTCCGCCATGGTCGCATCCCGCCCGATCTTATCGCTCAGCTTTGCCCAGTGTGCCATCAGACCACCCTCACAAACCTGCCTCAGGGAACGGGAACGGGAACAGCGTCGGTCTACGTGGTCAACGTCGTGTAGTCTATGGTGTAGCCTTTGCCACCGCACTCACGGCACTTCTCGCGCTTCGTGTACGTGCCCTCACCGGAGCAGCGCGTACAAGGCAGGGGGGTCCCGTCGCGCCGCTTCAGCGACAGTTCCCCCGTCCCGCCGCATTTATCGCATTTCGTCCCAGGCCGCGGGACCACGCCCTTCTCGCAGTGCGGGCAGTCAACGGCCTTCGCGTAGAACGGGTCCTCTATCGCTGCGAAAAATGAGCGGTGCATTTCGTGGCACAGGTTCAGCGCAATCTGCCGGGTCGCGTACTCCGTGCCGCCGGGCATGATGCAGTGCTCCAGGCGCACAGGTCGCTTCAGGATACGCAGGTTGCGGTCGGTCCGGGGGTCGTACTGCAGGATGCCAACGTGGTCGGGCACGTCTTGCTTCTTGCAGACGCCGGGGCAGACGCAGACCCAGTTAAGGTCGGCGACGTTATCGCAGTAGCCGGAGAGGAAGTCCGACCGAGACACCTTGACCTCGATGCCGACGGTCACCAACTCGTGGTGCATGGCCCACAGGGCTTTGTGGTGCGCGTTCTGTTCGGCTTGTAGGCGCTTGTACTCCGCGGTGTCGCAATCCAACCCATACGGCCACCTGGGCGCAACGGGCCGCCGCGTCTTCGGCATAGCACGCCACAGGGACATTAGCCCGAGAACGTCAATGATGGGGCCGGTATGATGGAGACGGCAGGCCGGAGCCCTGTCTGTACCACACGGCATTCCAGCTGGATAGTCTCGTGACCACGCTGGGAAGCTGACCTCGATTCCCACCATCCACGCATGGTCCTGCAGGAGCCAGTTCCGCGATAGGTACTTCAGGTACTGGTGCTCACGGCTCTCAGACCCCGACCGCGCCGTGAGGTCAACGGCACGGGGCCGCTCGTCGTCTGCAAACATCTGTGCCTGTGCGGGCTCTACGATTGACACTTGCTTACCCCTCCGTCCGTCGCATACTCTCCGGCCACTCCTGGCGGAGATCGTCGCCCATGACGGGGCGTAAGTTGTCACTCAGCGTCGGCATTGCCGGCATCCCCAGTCATTTCTGCGTGTGCAATCTTCTGCCGGGTCACGTCGAGTGTTCTCTGGCGACTGGCAATCAGCGCGACCAGCCGTTGTTCTTCCGCACGATCCCACTCCAACCACTCGTCGGGCGTAGGGCAACCGGTGCCCTTATGGCCAGAGCACGGATAGTCTTTGTTCGGAAATGAGACCAGGTCGTTGGCTATAGCCCATTCGACTGCAGCCGACAGAGTTGGAAACGATGGGACCATATCGTTCTCCGTACTTAGTTCTAGGCTTCCGACTAAGGGCCTTCCAGGCGTCACCTACGACGTCCCGGAGAACGTAGTTCGCCGTGAGCCACACCATCCCCGCCACCACGAAGAGCGCCCACTCCGAAGGCAGTGTAGACCCTCGAAATGTGGCAATCAGATAGCCCCACAAGCCCCACAGAATTAGGCGCATTATGTCCAGAAACCACGGGTATTTCATGGTAGGCCTCGCTTTCATAGGTAGTCATAGTGCGGCCCGGGAGCCGCCTCTGTTCCCCCGCAAAATGGTGGAAACGGCGGTCCCCCGGGCCGGTGTCAAACGACAGATAGCATGTAGCGCGCGCCGCCTTGGCAGGTCAGTTGCTGTGTCGCATGCTGCAGTATCTAGCGTCCGACGCGCGCACATTGTGGATCACCTCCGGCTATGAGATGGTTGCGAACGGCAAAGTTCGGTACACCCCCTTCGGTTTGGTGACTTGCGCCCTGTACGACACCGGCTCCCACACCGGTTGTGGCAGGTTAAATCGCCATCGCGAGCTGCTTCGGCTTCAGGTCCCGCTCAAACTCGTGCGGCTTATACGGCTTCTCGATGCGCTTCTCAGTAGTTTCCAGGCACAGCCGGAACTGCCGGACTTCGGCACACGACGGGCACCATATCCGCCAGTCCACGACGGGCCCGTTGCGGAACTGCTTCCCGGCTTGTCCTGGCCTGCGATCCGGCAACGCCATCAGCGCGTCGGCCATGATGCACAGCCACTGACTGAGCGTCGGCGTAGCGGGGCTGTCCGCCGGATGGATCAGGAACCGGGGGCTGTCTACGGCGGCCCCACAGGTCCAGCAGTGCCGGTGGACGGCGAGGCGGTACACCGTGGCCGGCCATTTGCCGGCAGACGTGGCGCGGGTCTCAAACTCCGGGCATTCCCGGCCGCACTGGAGACAGACGGCCGTGCCGCCGATGACCCAGGCTGACCGAAAGTCTCGGCAGTGCGGGCACCACACGGATTGTCGTTTCGCGGACGGCAGCGACATACTCAAGCATCTTCCGCAGCGGTTGGCGGCTCAACGGGTGGCACGACGTACACCGATTTGAAACCAGGCGCGTCCGTCACGGTGGTCGCTTCCGCGGGCGCCGTCACTTCGACGCCGACCTCGATGGGCTTGCACGGGCCGGGGCAGGTGTGCCGTGGCTTCAGGAGCGTCCACAGCCGTTCGCACCAGCCGCCTTCAGTCAGATACGCCACCGTCGTGTCCAACGCGCCCGCAACGGCCTTCAGGTTGGCGTAGATCACGTTCTCGTCACCGCGCCGGAGCTTACCGACAACGCCCTGGCCGACGCCGGCCTTCGCCGCGAGTGCTGCGATGGTCAGTCTCTTCCGCTTCATCATCTGCTTAATGCGTTGTCCCATCATCGAGCGTCAGCTCCTGCCGTTCGCTTTATGCAGGGGCGGGAGGGCCTCGAATGCCGGGAACCCGCTGGGTGCGTATAACGATGCAGTCTGCCACCGCCCGGCGACCATCCCCCGCGAAATGGGGACCGCCCCTGCTCTGTGCTACACCACTCTCTGCGGCTCTGCCGCCGGTTCCGGCTCCGGCTCTGCGGCCTGGCCCGCGGCTTCAGCCCGGCCCACCAGAACGTCATCCGTCACCGTCACCAGGGCCATGATCTGCGCGTTGGTGGCGTTGTCGAGGTCGTCGATGATGCTGTTGCACTGCGAGCTTGCCGCCACGAGAATCGCCGCCTGCTCTTCCTCCGTCAGGCCCTCGCTTACCCACTTGGCTTTCAACTGCGCGACCGCCGGGTTGATGCTCTCGAAGTCGGCTTCTTCAACGTCGTCGGCGGGGGCGCCACCCGGTTCGGGCACGCCATGGTCCTTGTACTGCTTGCGGACCCAACGCCGCAGGGCGTCCTCGTCGGATGCCCTCGCATCTTCCGTCTTTTTGATGCCGAGTTCGCACGTTTTCCAGGACGCGAAGTCCGCCATGATGGGCGCGGCGACATCGGCCAGCTTCGGTTGCCGACCGCTGCCGACGCATTGGTCGTATATTTTACGGACATCGCCGAACAACTGCTCGGCACCACCGCCGAGAGCGCGCAGCAGCCGCTGGTGCAGTTCGCGTGCGAGAGCGCTCAGTTGGTCCTGTATCTCCTCGACATTGTCAGGATCAAGCCGTGGCTCCTGTGCAAACGGACTGGGGACAGGCTCGCCGTCTTGGTGAGTGACGCGAGGCGCGGCCTCGTCCTGTTCGGCGTCTTGCTTCTCGTCCTCGGTCATGTAGTCATAGCCGCCGATGATATCCGGGCAGGAGTCATTGAGTGCATTGCCCGTTGCCCGCGCGTAGAGCATTCGGCCGGGGTTCTTTATCCAGTTCGAGTCACCCTTCACGAGACCGGCTGTCTTTGCCATCTCCAGTGTGTAGGTGTGCGTGTAAGGGTGTTCCGGTCGATCTGGCCGGGTAACGCACACCGTGCAGTGCTCCGGCCCTTCGTCAACTGTCTCAATCCGCACGCCAGCCCGGAGACACAGCGCCCGGCGGACCTTGGCGCTCGGGGAGATGTGGCCCTGGATGATCCATATTTCGTTGATCGCTTGCATTGGCGGGACACGCAATTCGTGGCCCGTCAGCATGACCGCTATGACGTCTGCCTCGGACATTTCGCGCAGGCTTGCTATCGCCTTCGAACCCGCCACGGCCGCCGCGGCCTTGGTGATGGAACGCAACTCCGAGTCGGTGGGCGGCCCTTGGAATACTCGCTCAATCTGTGTACTCATCTGCGTCTCAAACCCCCTTTTAGGTGGTGTGTGCTCTGCTGCTACTTCGTTCCTGTGTCCGCGTCAACGATGATGATGACTTCCTCCGGCACCGGCTCGATGTACATGGCCGGGGTCGGCTGTGCGCCGTCGGAAAGCGCGATCTCCATCGGCACCAACTGGCCGCTCTTCTCGTCATTGAAGAACGGCTTGCCGCCCTCCCAAACCACGTCCGCCTTCAGCGGCTTCTTCTGGATGCGCGGCTTGTTGTCCAGGTACTTCTCCTGCGCCGCGAAGTCCCCGGCGAAGTGCTCCTGCGCCCATGCCAGGGCAGCCACGTCGTGCCAGAGCTTTCGTTCGGTGGCCTCCTTCAACTGCACGCTACCGGGGCCGACGGGGAACCTCTTCTTCTTCCCGATGGCGTCCGCGATCTGGTCGCCGAAGTCCTGGTACAGCCACGAGACACACATCCGGATCCACTTCAGCGGCTGTGTATGCGCCTTGATGGCCTGCTCCTCACGTTCCTTCAGGCGTGCAGCCTCCGCCTCGAACGGCTCACGGAGCGCGGCGTAGTGCTCCCGGATGCGCGCGACGTCTTTCTGCCGTGCCTGCCAGCGGCCCAGGTAGAAGGCGACCTTATTCACGGCCGCCGAGAAGACGCCGTTGACGTCGGGCTGCCGCCAGAGCCATGACTTCCCCGTCTCGGGATCCGGCTCGATGTTCTCCGGAGGCCCGTCCGGCAGTTCCGGTGATGCGTCCCAATAGGGGCCGTCCTCGGGGGCCGCCCACAAGGGCGCCGCCGACTGCTGCTCTTCTTCGTCCACGAGTTCGAGAGGTTGCGGCTTCGTCTCAACTGCCATTGTCGGTCTCTCCTATCTGTTGGGGTGTGTGCCTTACGCCTCCACAGCCGCTTCTTCCGGCGCCGCGTCCCCGAGGAACATCCCCGGCCCGCCGGTCGTGACCGTCAGCTCCGGTTCGTCCGTGACTTTCGTGACCCAGAACTGCACGTCGGGGTAGCCCGCCATGATCTGCAGCATTTCTGACCACCGCGCCGGATCGAGCTTCTCCGCTCCGTCGATACAGACGAGCTTCAGTTCCCCGGCCAGGGCGCACGCGATCCGCACGCCCAACTCCAGCTTCTCGGACTCCGACAGGCGCTCGATGGGCACACCGTTGAGCGTCGCGCCGTCGGACGTCAGGGCGAGGCCCTCGAAGGGGACGTCAGCCGCGGCGAGGAGCTTCTCCGGCAGCGCGCGGGCGGCCTCAAGCTGTGCGGCGAGGGCGTCGGCATCGGCCTGCGCTTCGGCGGCGAGTACATCTGCCGCGCTGGCGTCATCGAGCTTCGCGATGGTGGCCTGGTTGGTCGTGTACTTGGCGAGATGCTCTTCGGCGTCGGTGACGTCGGGGACGGTGCAGGCAACAAGCGTTGTACGTGCTTTCTCAATCTGCGCCGCAATATCAGATCGCGATGCTTGGAGTTCGGCGATCTTCACGTCAAGCGCAGCAATGCGACTGACGGCCTCCGCCAACGTCGCCTGGGCGTGTCTCTTTCGCTCTGCCACCTCCCCCGCGTCTTTGATCTCCTGCTGCAGCGCGCTTACATCTGCCGCCCGCGCCGCCGCTTCGTCGAAGCCATCCGGCGGGGTCACGGCCATCGCAGCCGCCCGGTCCTTCCGCTCTTTGAGCACGGTGTTCGCGGCTTTCCGGCGGTCGTAGATCAGGTCGATGGTGTCCGACACCACCTGCAGGCCGTGCTGCTTGAAGTCGATGCCGAGCCACTGCTCCTCGTCGGCTTCAGCGGCCTCGGCTTCAGCGCCATCTTCGGCATTCTCTTCGGCACGCTGAGACGCGAACCACTCGATGAGTTCCTCGCGGGTGACTTCGATAGGCATGAGCCCCATGAGCAGCTCACGCTGCTTCGCCGCCGGCAGGTCGCTGAAGTCCAGGGGCCGGAAGCGCATCGGGTCGCCGTAGAGGCCCGCGAGGTACGCCTGCGGCTTGCTGATGATGGCCTCGGTGTCGGCGTCCACGCGCTTCGTGACCCTCGCGACAGAACCCGACGCTTCGGTGATGGTCCGGCGAACCGTCACGTCGTCATCGAGCTTGACGAGGATTTCGGCGCCCTCCTCGCCGTTGTGGATCAGGTCCGGGCACTTCCCACCCGACGTGAACGCCGCGATGATGGCCTCCGGCACCGACGTCTTCCCCTGCCGGTTCGAGCCGGAGACGACGGTCACTTGCTGCAGGTCGGTAAGCTCCAGGTGCTTGATGCCGAGGACGTTCGTAATCTCCAGTTGCACGATGCGTGGCATTGGTCACTCCCCGCCTTTCTTCGCGTCCTGCACTCTCCGTGCGTCCTCGTGCCCAGCGTCGTCCAGCTTCGTGCGGTCGGCGGTTTCCGGCTCGAACGCTGCCAGCATCTGCTCCACCTGACCCATGGACTCCCTGATGTATCGCTCTTGAGGGTTCATATTCCGCAGTTCCAAGTAGGCCGATTCCTGACAGCGCCGCCATGATACATCGCGTATGTCCTTCGGCTTCAGTTCGAGTGGCTTGCCGCTTGGCGTGGTGAACACGCACACGCACTTCGGTTCATCCCACCCGGCCAGCGCGCAGAGGGACAGGGCCTGCGATGGGGTCAGGTCGGCCCACACATCACGAGGTCCGCTTGTTGCATCTCCAATGATGCCAGTACACACTACGCCATCTCGCCAGTGACATTCGATGCGCTCGATGCCGGACCACATTGCGTGCTTGGTCTCCACGCGAACGGACGGCAGGTCAATGCCCGCCAGGGCGGCGAGGGCGCGGAGGTCGGCGAGGGGGGTGGCAACTATCAGGTCGCAGCGACCTATATCCTGCACCCCAGTAAGCTGCAGATAGCCAGTACCACCTATGAGCACTGCTTTGATAGCATCTACCTCGGACCAGTGCGACACCTCGCCATTGGGGCCATCCACCACAATCTCCCGCTTCTCCTCCGCCGGGCAGGGGACGCCGTTCTCTGCGGCGAGGCGGCGGATGGCGGCGGGGTCCTCCATCGCCCACCCGCTCATTCTGCGACCATCAGGCATGTAGTGGACAGTTATCTCGGACTGACTGCCGTGTTCATCGGTGCCGGGGCAGAGCGAGACAATCTCACATACGTCCAACTCCGCGCCATTGTAGCCAGTGAGTGTGAAGCTCGGCGGGTCGCAGCAGGGGACGCCCGCAGCGATGGCGGCCTGGTAGATGGAGAATGGGATGCCATTGACGCCGGCACTCGCCATCGGTGGCAGCAGCATGTTCACGCAGTCTCCAGTGATGCAGCTATTGCCAGGACTGTCTGGGTGTCCGTGCAGCACATCAATGCGCGTCATGCGGAGGATGCCGATTTCTGGGTTAAGCGACTCCAACTCCACCACCGGCGGCTCCGGCTCCTCGGCGGGGACGCATGGCACGTCGTGCTGCTCGCAGAGCCTGCGTACTTCTTCGGGCGTCTCCTCAACCGTGCATGCCGCGATTCTCAGCTGGCCGTATTTGTTCGTGCCCCACACAAGCGCCCCGCTCGGATTGCCATTCTGCAGCTTGGTCACGCTGGATAACACTGCCCTGCCTGACGACCTACCTCGCAATTCAACAGCTACGCCTTGCATCTCCATTGCCACGCCTCCTATAGGTTCGCCCAATGCTCTCAGCACGTCACCGCCGCAGTCTCCGCCGTCTGTGCTATCTGCAGCTTCGCGGGCGCCAGTCGTGACGCCAGTTCATCCCGCGCCCACTCCACGGTAATCCCACGCCCGGGACAGTAGCGATTGCGCGGCTTGTAGGCCGCCTGGTAGTGCAAAAAGAGCCGGTCCGCCGGGAGCCCGAAGTGCGTGTGGACGCCGGCCAAGACACGGAACGCCACATCCAGCGACAACGGCAGCGGGTGCGCCGGCTCTTCGTCGAAGCGCCCGACGGCCGCCACGCTCACGGCGTGCTTGTTCAGCCACTCGCGGTCGGGGTACGCAAGCTGCCGCAGGTCCGGCGGGACGTGCTGCTGCGCGTCCGCAGGAACGTGACCCCATTCTTTCGCGATGTGCGAACCGCCGTAGGAGTCGTAGGGCCAGTTCAGCGGCCTGCCGTTGTAGGCCAACCCATCCGGCCCGCAGACGGCGTTGCCGTGGATGTCGGACGAGCCGTGGATCTCGATGTCCCGTCGCCGGTAGTAATCGACTGTCATCACGCCATCCCACCATTCGTCACCATCCGCCAGGGGCTCACGGTTGTGCAGCACCGTTGCATGGATGGGCAGCGTGGGCCGTTCGGCCAGCATGAACGGAAGGAAGTTGCCGACGTACCTGGGGACGATCACGATTCTTCCGCAGGCGTAATCCGGGCGCGGCTTCACGTACTCTGGCGTCGGCGTGCGGCCGAGGATCCGGTTGATGAGACTGGCTAGTCTTCCTTGGGCCACGATTTCCCTCCGAATACGGCTTGCTTGAACGGCGTCTTTGGCGAGCGGTCGATCCACTTCTGCGCGCAATTCTCGGAGCAGACGGGATACCCGACCCTTGCGCCGCCGTCCAGAGCGTCCCGTTCCATCGCTGCTCGACAACGATCAGGCCGTTCTCAAACCGCGCAGGGCAGGCGTTGCGCGGAGACGTCTTCATGCGGTCGTCCCGCCAGGGGTGAATGGTGCAGATCACCCGGTGC
>Ga0307928_10000085_pt1 | contig 53408 bp, 58 predicted proteins | sample AceLakmetagen232_FD_201815 | JGI IMG/M metagenome (GOLD analysis project Ga0307928, IMG submission 201815) | Saline water microbial communities from Ace Lake, Antarctica - #232 | ecosystem: Environmental > Aquatic > Non-marine Saline and Alkaline > Saline | place: Antarctica: Ace Lake...
GGACGATGATAACCATAGAAAAATACATGGCGGAGGAGATCGGAGGGTGGGGAGCGTGCCCCCGCGGGCTGTGTAATTTCCCGCGCCCGGTGCCGATCAACCAGCGCAGGGTGCCGCTGGGGGAGTACTTCTTCAGCGAAACGATGCCCGAGATCCTGGCCATCCGCGCGATCGCCTCCGGCGACCGGATGGATATCGCGTGCTGCGCGGGGCACCTGCGCGATATCCCCACGCCGGTGAAGGCCGAGTGGTTTCTCCACCTCGTCACCCTCGCGGTGACGGCGGCGAGTGTCCGGGTGGGGGATCGGTGCCCCGAGTGGTCCGCATGGGCCGACGCCTGGCTGGCCAACCAGGTCGACGACCATGCGACGTGGGGTGAGATGGCTCGCGCCGTCGAGCCTTGGGTCGAGTTGGAGCGGGCTCGGGCCGCCGAAGCCAAGGCTGTCTGGCGGGCAGCGAAGAGGGCCGCGCTGGCCGAGTGGCTGGTGGCGCGGAAGGCGAAGTGCGGGATCGCCGGGAGCCCGCAGTCCAAGGCCCTCGACGCAGTCGCCGAGGCGGCCCGTTGGGCGGAGCATCACGCCCGGGCGGACTTCGCCGCCGCGCTGCAGGCGGAGAGCTTCGCCGATGCCCTTCGCCTCGCCGAGGCGAAGGGCGAGGTGGACTGGGCGCTGCGATGGCGGCGGGCCATCGATCTGGAGCGGACCGAGTGCCGGGCGGTGGGGGGGCGGTACTATGTGGTGGCCCCCGTGGGCGAGGACATCTGCCGTGCTCTCGCCCGGCGTCTGGAGATGGTCCCCATGGCCGCCGCAACAGCGGCAGCCACCGCAACAGCGGAGGCGGCCGTCGCCGCGGCCGGCGGAACAGGAGCGCCAGCCGCAACGCGGCTCGCCGCTGACCGCACAGCCAAGGCGGTCGCCACTGCGATGGTTTTCTTGGTCAGCCCCCACTCAACAAGCAGGCGAGACGCTGCGCTGCGCCAGGGGCGCAAGGATGCGCGAGAAGCGCTGAGCGCATGGCGCGGCGTCTGCCGGGGAGATGAGGGGGGCACGGAGCCCCTGGCCGCCCAGGAGGCGGTGCATGATCTCTGGGATCTGACAATCCTGATGGACTAGCCCGCCCCCGCCCCTGCGAGCCCCGCACCTCCTCGGAGGCCGGGGCTTCGTCTGCTGGGCCGTGAGGCCGCGCAACGGGCCCGACGTGCTCCAGCAGGCCGACACCGCCCCTGCCCCACAACCCAAGAAGGGCCCCATCGACGGGGCCGGAGGACTCGACCGATGAGACGCCGCACACCGACGGGCCGCCCGCCCCTCACACCAGCGCAGACCGCCGAGCGCGACGCCGCGAGCCGCGCGCTGCGCGATCTGCGCCTCGCCCTGGGGCTGAACCAGAGCGACGTCGCCCGGGACCTAGGCGTGTCGCGCCAGGCCGTGAGCCAGTGGGAGACCGGGGAGCGATCCCCGAGCCCGAAAGCAAGGGGATGGGTGCGCGAGCACGGAGACTGCCATGACTGCCATGACTGACCGTGAAAACCGGGCGAATCTCGCCCGGCTGAACAGGGCGCTCCATGTCGTGGACGAGGAGCTCTACGACATTGGCTGGCCCGCGTTCGAGACAGTGCTCCTGTCGCTGGGGTGGGCGAAGATCGGGGAGAGCCCACCCCCGACGTGGGAAACGACGCCTGCGGAGACTTGGCCCACGCCCGAGGAGTGGGAGACCGAGAAGATACCATACCCTGATGGCCGCGTGGGTTCAGCGCGACATGCGGCCAGTCCGACGGCTGAAGCCCGAGCCCGCAAGCGGGCCGAGGAAGGGCTCGCCAGGGACAGGTTGACCTGGCCCGGCTATGGCGACACGAGATGGATCTGGGATCTGAGCGCCGACAGAGATCGCACGGTAGCCCGCCGGCATATCGAGACCCGAGGCCCGCATGGAAGGCGGTACGCCGTCATGACAATGCTCCACTTCGCCAAAATCGAAGGCGACGAAGTGGTTGCGATGCTGCGTGCAGCCGGCGAGTAGGGATCTGGTTTGTTCCGGGGCAGCACCCGGGCCGAAACGACCGGCAGAGGCCGGATTGCATGCACGGGAGCCCCGGGGACGGGGCGCGGAGGACATCGTGAAGATCAAGCGCACCACCGGCGAGGTCTGCTACATCGAAGAGTGGGCCCTGAGCCCCCTTGACGAGTAATGCCCACGCCCTGCACGCACAAGACCGCCAAGGATCACTCCTTCGTCGGCCAGGGCGCCGGATTCCCTCGCTTGTGGATCTGCGAGGTCTGCGCCATCGTAGCCCCATGGGGTCCGGGGTGGGCGTACTACGGCAACATCGAGTGCAAGCACTGCGGCTGGGCCGTGGTCAAGCACGTCTGGTGCCCCGAGTGCGCGCCCGACGAATTCAGGGGGGGAGAGGGTGAGCAGCCGCATGGACCAAGACGAGGACTTCGCTGGCCTTTGGGAGATCCCGGCGCGACGCCGGCTCGGGCGCGAGTACGACAGCGTAACGCACGACGTCCAGGTCGGAGGGGTCGACGTCGAGCTAACCGTCGGGCTGTTTCCCGAAGGGCTGCCGGGCGAGCTGTTCGTCACCGTCAACGACGCCGAAAGCACCGCCCGCGGCTGCATCAACGCATGGGCGCGGTCCTTCTCGCAGCTCCTGCAGTACGGCGTCCCGCTGGACGATGCGATCCGCTCCCACCGCTTCGCCAGCTTCCCGCCGCAAGGCCCCACGAGTAACCCCGAGATCCCCTTCGCGCGGAGCATCGTGGACTACGTCGCGCGCTGGCTTGACCTCCGCTTCGTGGACCACGGGGAGTAGCCCCCACCCAACCCGTCAGCCCCGCACCTCCCCGGAGGCCGGGGCTTTCGGGGTAGGAGCCCCAGGGGGACCGGGGCCGCAACGGTGGAGGACATCATGGACGAACTCAACCACCTCGCATCCGAGGTGGAGCGGCTGAAGTGCGAGCTAGCCTGCGCTCAGGACACCGGCCTCTGGGCAGTCCAGGCCGAGGTCGCCCACAGGGCGGCATACGGCCACGTCGTCGGAGAGATCCGGCGGGCGTTGAGCGGGGCCTGCCGGCGGGGAGACTCGCTGGAGTGGCTCAGCTATACGGCCTCTGCGGTCGTCGGGTGCTGCGCCGAGGTGGCGCTGGCCGACGGGGCCAAGAAGATCGAGGATGCGGCCAAGGCCCTGCGGCGGCGGCTGCTTTCCTATCGGGGATAGGGCCCATCTGGGTTGTTCCGGTCGGAGATCCAGGCCGATCGGAGGTGGTAGGCCGGGTTGCGAGCGAAAGAGCCCCGGGGACGGGCACCCCCCACTGCGTCGCAGGCTGAGCGCCACACAACGGGCCCCGGACGCCGCGTGTGAGCGCTGCGCCCCTGCCCCACAACCCAGACCCCCCCCCTTACTAGAGGGCCCTCGGCGCGCGTCGGGGCCCCGTCTTCGCCAGGCGCTCCTCGGGCTGCCGGAACGTGAGCCTGACCACCGGGGCCCGCGGCGCGCGTCGGGGGGCAGCGACCGGCTCCTGCGACTTCTGGACCCCGCTGGCCTTCAGCTGCTCGATGACGAGCTTGGCCTCGTCCCACTCGTCCTTGACGCGGTTGGCGGTCGACACTGCGGACGAGAGGCTGATCCCCCTCGGCGACTTGTAGTTCTGGTAGCCGTGGTCGTAAGCCCACCCCATGCCCGCCATCGCCGATGCAAGAACGGGGGGAGCGCCTCGAGGGAGAGAGAGGGTCGCCATGGACCATCCCTTCCCGCTCCGCTGGTTCACGTTCAGCTGAGAGCTGAACGCCCCCGGTCCCACCCCCTCCCCCGCCATGAACGCTTCCACATACTTCAGCGCCTGGGGGCTGATCTCGTCCTTGAACGCTGCGAGCTTGACCGTCCTGGCCTCCTGCGCCGTCCGCGCCGCCGCCTCCTTGGCGAGGGCCCCTGCGACCTGCGCCACTTCCGAGAGCCGCACGTCGGCCTCGGTGAGGCTGATGGCCGAGAGGGGGATCCGGCGGACGTCCGACGGGAGGTTGTTGTCCTCCTGCCAAAGCGAATCGATCTTCGTCTCCGGGCTGTCGGGGGTGCCGTTGATCAGGGAGTAGGCTCGCCCGGGCTTGATGACGAGCACCTGGCCGGACTCTTCGTGGTAGGCCATGATCGTGGGAGCGAACTCGGGATCGATGAGCTGGACGCGGCGGATGAGCGCGACCTTCGTCTTGTCCTGCTCCACGGCCGCCTGCAGCGCGCCGAACATGGGGTCCTTTGCGGCCTGGGCGATGGCCTGGTCCCCTGCGGCGAGGGCCTTGCGCAGGCAGTGCTCCCGGTCCGCCTCGGGGAGCTCCTCGGCGAGGCGCTCCCACGTCGACCGGCCGGCGGTCCACTCGGCGTAGAGCGCGTCCCTGTACATGCGTCCGGCGATCTCGTCGTCGAGGGGGCGACCGCTCTTCCCGACGCCCGCCGTCCGTGCGTATTCGAGCCACGCTGGACGGGACAGATCAGCGGGCTGCGCGCTCACCTGGGGCTGGCCGGGGGCGTCCCGCTCCAGCGCCTGGGCCCAGGTATCGTAGGCTGCGAACACGAGGGCCTCCTCGCCCAGGGGCTCCCCCGCCTCCAGCCTGGCGAGGGCGTCGGAGCGCGCGGCGCGCAGGAGCGAGCGGTCCTCGTCCGTGTTGAGGTAGGGATGGAAGCCCTGCTTGATCCCCTCAGCGAGGTCCGAGCCCCCGACGAAGGCCAGGCGCCACCGCCCGTCTCCGCTCTTGCGCAGCCCAGGGACGGCCCCCTTGTTGTACTTGGCGGCCTCGGCCATGAACCCCCCGACCTCGGCGCGCCGCTTCTCGCGCAGGCTTCGGGGGATCTCCAGCGCAGCGGAGACAGCGCCGTAGGCTCCGACCGCCTTCTGGGCCGCACTCTGGAAGATCAGCTCCTCCTTGTCCGCCGCCGTGTACTCGGTGATCTCGTAGGAGCGCAGGAGGTTGGCCGCGCTGATCTCGAAGGTCTGCGCCGAGCTGCCCCCGGTGGCGTGCGAGATGATGAGGGCCCCGGTCCGCGTGTCGACGCTGCGGACGAGGTAGAAGTCGCCGCCCGACTTCAGAATCATGTCCCTACTGACGATCCCATCGCCCTGCGACGAAACGAAGGCAAACGTATTGTCGAGGTCGTTGAGGGCCGCCTTCCACGGGAAGTATTCGTTCGCCTGCAGCGACTTGCGCAGGCTGGCGATGCCTCGCTCCGCCTTGGCGATCAGGAGCGGGTCCGGCCGTTTCTTCGCCCGCAGGTTGCGCAGCTGCGTCCACCGGCGCTGCAAGCTGCGGTACAGGTCGACCGCGTCCGCTGCCTTCCTGCGCGCCAACTCGGCCATCTTCTCGGCCTTCTTGTCGTTCAGCTCTTTGAGGGCCTTGGCCTTGTCCTTGGCCCCGATCATGACCAGCTGCTCCAATGTGAAGCCGCGCTCTTCGGGGGGGATCTCCACCTCGTCGCTGGTCCCGTGCCAGAGGTGGTACATCCAATCGCCCTTCCCGCTGATGGCCGACTGCTTGTACGCGTCGAAGCTCCCGTCTGCGATGTAGTGGTGGATCTTGACCTCGTCGTTGGGGTTGCCCTGGCGAACGCCGCGGCCGTTGCGCTGCTCCAGCGTCGCCGGATCCCAGGGGATGTCAGCGTGGTGGATGTCCGTCGTCCGCATTTGGAGGTCGATGCCCTCGCCCGCCACGGCCGTCGTCCCGATGATGATCCGCAGCTTGCCCTTTTCGGTGTCGTTGTAGTCATCGGCGATTGCCTGCCGGTCGCCGGCGGTGTGGGCCGCGTCCGCGTTGAGCAAGGCGATGGCGTCGGCGGGAATGCCCTCGGCGATGAGCCGGGCCCGCAGGGTATGGTGGATGGCCTTCAGGTCGGAGAAGATGATCTGGCCCGAATCCTTGTCGCCCTTCCACTTGCTCACGATGGCCGACACGAGGGCTTCAATCTTCGGGGACGTCCTGTCCCGCACCTTGGCCGCGCTCAGGATGCGCTCGCTGACCAAGCTCGGGTCCATGGTGGTCTTCAGCATGTCCGTGATCAGCTTGAGCATCGGGGGCTGTTTCTGGTCCCCCTCCTTCAGCGCGCCCTCCATCATGGCCCGCTGGCTGTCATCCTGCCCGGACTCGGCCGCCGTGGCCGCGCGCACCTTCGCTTGCTTCAGCGCCTCAATCAGGTCCTCGAATTCTTGCCGCAGGAGCTGATACACCCGGTCCTGGTCCGGGGTCATCTTGAGAACGTGCTCTACCTGGGTAGCGCGGGGCTGGGGGAGCCCGACGTCTTTCGCGTCCCGCAGGAGGACGAGCTTGTCGGTCATCTTGCGCAGCTCTCGCACGTTCTTGAAGCCGACAACGCACGGGGCAATGATGGGCTCGGCCTTCGTGTTGAGAACCACGAGGTCCTCAATCTTGGCGAAGCGCTCGATGAACGCCTCGTGGTTGTCTAGGCCCTTCAGCCGCAGCTCCTCGGGCGCAATCATCGAGAGCATGGTGAACAGCTCAAGCGGCGAGTTCTTGACGGGGGTAGCACTCAAGAAGAATAGATGCTTGCCGCCGGTCTGGCCGCGGAAGGCGTGCGTCTTGGCCTTGATGTCCATGCCGCGCTGGGACATTCCACCGCCGCCGAGGTACTTGATAGGCTTGCCGCCACGGGTCTTGGGGATGTACTGGTTCTTGAAGTTGTGGGCCTCATCGAACATGAGGCAATCGATCCCCAGCTCCTCCCACTCGGGCATGCCGGCGTCCCGTGCGCTGGCGTCCATGGCCAGCAGGCGCTTGCGCTCGGCGTCCAGATCCTTCGCTCGCTTCTCGTCGCTCTTCTCCGCGTTGGCGCTGTCGTCGTTGTATTCCTCGGTCCACACCCGCATCTGCGTTTCCAGGCCCAACGGGACCTGGCCGATCGCTCCGTGCGAGGCGATGACGAGATCGAAGTCCTCCGCCGCCACTCGGGCCCACTTGGCCGCCCTGGCCGCAATGTCGTCGACGCGGGTGCCTGTCTTCTCGCCGTTTTTGTCGAAAATCTCGGTCTCGCCGATGACAAGGATCTTGGCGCCGGGGACGAGCTTGTTGTGCGTGTTCCGCCAGTTCCAGATGACGCCCTTGGGGACGCCGATCAGCTGTTTCTTCGTCGCGTCGACGGAGCGAAGCTGGGTTAGGAGCGCGATGGCTTCCGTGGTCTTCCCAAGACCGACACCGTCCGCCAGGATGCAGCTCTCCTCGCGCCGGGCGAAGCGCACGGCCTGATTCTGGAATCCGTGGGGGGAATAGCCGCCGGAGAGGTGCTTGCGCTTCCCGGTCTTGGGGTCCTCCTTCCACTTCCCATGATCCCAGCCCGGCAGGTCCAAGGGCTCCCGCGATTCCGTGCGCTTGTGCCAGTTGTTGAACTTGCGGTTATAGGTGGCCTCCAGCGCGTCGCGGTGCTCAGAGGTCAGAACCCACTCACGGAAGGCGGCCTCCCACTCTTGCGCGACGCGGAACAGGGGGTCCTTGCGGTCGGCCTTGTCGGGGATCTTCTTGCCGTGCAGCTTGCGGTAGAGAGCGTCCAGGGCCTTCCATTTCTTGCCGGTGTAGGGCTTCTCATCGAAGTCGATGACGTCGCCGGCCATCGTCGCGAATCCCAAGATCGACTCGTATCCTCGGGAATCGGGCAGCTTCACGACTCGGACCTGCCCCTTGTACTCGGCGGGCCCGCCCCACTTCCCGTCGACCAGCTCCTGAACCTCCGCGTCGTCCAGGTCGTGCAGCCACCCGCCATAGCGAGAGCCCGTCTTGCCCTTCGCCTCCCTTAGCCCCGTGTAGGCCGTCGCCCATTCCTGCCCCAGATCCCAGAGGCTCCCGCCACTGCGCTGCGGGTTGGCGTGGCCGTTCAGGAGGTTGTAGAGCGCCAGCGCCGGGCGATTTTCGGTGATGTCCGACCACCCCGCTGCCTTCGGATCCAGCTCCACGCCGTTGCGCAGGAAGTGATACTGCCCGCCATCGAACTTGATCTCCAGCGTGGCGTAGGTCGCGGGCCCGGTCCCGGTCCGGGCGTAGTCCTGCAGGACCGAGTCGGGGATCCAGCGAGACTTGAGAGTGACCTCGACGTCCTCCAGATCCACGATCTGCAAGGTCTCGTTGAGCATGCCCATCTGCTGCCCCAGCTTGGCCACGACGCGGGGCAGCTGTTCGATCTCGGCGATCTTGCGGGCGGTGAGGGCGGGGTCCATCTTGCCGGTCTTCAGCCCGCCGCGCAGCAGGCCGAGCACACTGTCCTGGACGGCGAGGGCGGACTCGGCCAGGGCGAGGTCCCTCTCGGCACGGTCCCGCTTGTCGAGGAGATTGCCGCTGAGGTACTCGGGCCGGTCAACCCACTGCCCATCCGCCTCCAGCGCGTGGTCGGGGCTCTGGTACAGCCAGGCGAGCGCCTTCTCGGGCGAGGTGTCGCCGAGGGCCTGGGCGATGTCTCCGGGGCTCACGAGGCCACCCGTGGCCCTCGACACCCGCTCCGCTGCGTCGGCGAAGGTCTTGGACTCCGCCTCGAGCTCGGGGGAGTCGGAGCCGATCGGGTGCCGGATGAAGGGGCTCAGCTCGCCGTCGGCCCCGATGGAGTGCAAGAAGGCGTTGGCGTTGGCCTTGTGCGCCACGGCCTTGAGCAAGCGCTTGCTCGCCTGGGGGTTGCCGTGGGCGTCGCGCCAGGCGACGATCTCGGCGGCCAGAGTCTCCCTCATCTTGTTGATCAAGCGCACGGCCGCGGTGCCGTTGGCCGCGTTGCGCTGCAGGTTGCGGATCTGCCCGCCCAGCGACTCGGCCTCCTGAATCGCAGACGCCTCCAGCTTCGTGTAGCTGTTCGCCAGCTCGGCGGCGTCGTCGATGCGGCGCCAGACCAGCGTCCCGCTCAGATCGCGCAGGACGTAGGTGATCCCCTCCACCGTCTTCGTGGTCCCCTCGGGCTCCATGTAGGGGATGTGAGCCGCCACCAGCGCTGGGACGCCGAAACCTGCGTCCACAACCGAAGCGATCGTCTGGGGGCCGGTCGGGGGCGCTGCGACGCGCAGGCGGATGTCCAACGCGAGCTGGGCGAGGGTCGCTGGGTCCAGGGTGCCGATGATCTTGGTTTGGCCCTGCCACTCCTTGCCCTCGACGCCGAGGACGGCGCCGCGCTCCCCTTGCAGGAGGGTGCCCTCCAGAAACTCCTCGTCGAGGATGCCGAGCCGCTGCCGCTCATCGACGGACACGCCGGCCTCGCCAGCGGCCAGGGCGACGTTTGCCACGGCCTGGGGCCGCTTGCGGAGCACGATGACGTCCGTCACGACGGGCGAGGGCTTGAAGCTCCCCGAGGGCAGACGGTGGACGCTCACCACCTCGCCCTTCGCGCTGATCCGCTCACGGAAGGCGCGCCCGGCCTCCCCCTCGTTGTCGAGGATGCCGCGGGGGATGACCATAGCGACGAGCGCGCCGTCCCGGGCCTTGTCCAGCGCGGTGTCGAGACCGTACTCCTGCCCCATCATCTTGCGCTTCACGGGATCGATGAGGCTGGGCCCGCCCCGGTCCCCAAACGGGGGGTTGCCGATGACGGCGTCAAAGCGGCGGGTGTCGAGGACGCTGAAGTGCTCGAAGCTCCCCAGCTGGATCTCCTGATCCGGGTGCAGAAGCGCCGCTATCTGCCCCGAATCGGCCTCCAGCTCCACCCCGGTGACGTGGACGCCGGCGGGCGCGTGCTCGATGAAGGCCCCGGTCGCGCACGAGGGCTCCAGCACCTGGGCGCCGGGCTGCAGCGCGCCCGACACGCCGGCCCACATAGCGGCGATGAGGTTGGCCGGGGTGTAGAACTCGTTGATTGACTCGCCGAAGCCGCCCCTGCCCGTGTAGCCGATCAGGGTCTCCCGCTCCGTCGGGGTCGGGGTTGCGCCGGACTCTCGCAGCCGGGCCGACAGCGCCTTGGCCGTGGCGTTGTTGGCCGTGCGCGTGACCTTGCCCCAGCCCTTCCTGATTCCGTAGGGCCGCACTGCCTCGATGTGGGCGCGCAGCTGCTCTGCGGTCTGCAGGGCGGCGTAGTCCACTCCTCCCTCAGGGGCCTGCCGGCTCGCCGTGTCCTCGGGCCGCTCGGGCCCTCGTTTGAACCCCTCCGTCAGGGCCGCCCTGGGCGTCTTGGGCGCCTCGGGAAGGTCCGTATCGACCTCGGGCACGGACGCATCGTCCACGGCCTCCTCGACGGGCTTGCGAGTGCGGGGAGCGTCGGGGCGCGGGCCCGTCGGATTCGCAGGGGCTGCCACCGTCCGCACGGACGAGTCGGGGGTCCTCCCGCCGGGGAGGTGCGGCGCGTCGATGGTCTGGCCGGCCGGGAGGCTCAGCGCCTCCACGGGGACGAGGTAGATCGCTTCGGGCTTGGCGCCGTCCTGCGCCAGCTGCGCGACCTGGCCCGCGGTCGACTGGCGTGCCTCTGGGGGGTTGGCGGGGGGCGCGGGGGCCTCAACGATGGCCTTGGGCGCCTTGCGCGGCTCAGACCCGGGGGGCAGAAGGTCCAGCAGACGCTGCGCCAGCTCCAGCGAGTAGGGGCGGGAGACCATGCCGATGGGGGCGGAGGCGCCGTAGAACGCGTGGATGATGGGCTGCGTCGGATCTACCGGAACGACGAAGAACGTGGAGTTGCTCTTCCCGGGCTCGCCCCAGGCCGGCACAATCGTACCATCTTCCATGGCGGCGCGGATCTTCTCGCTGGCCCCAGCCTCATCGTAGGTCCCGCCAGGCGAGTTGTAGCTGAACAGCTCCCTGCTCAGGACGGTCAAGGCGGAGACCCGGGCCTCATCGGCCCCCTTGGCCGAAATGGCCGCCTCTCGCCTTGTGCGCAGGGATCGGGCCTCTTCTTCCGTCGCCTCCTGGGCCGTGTAGTGGTGCGCCCAGCCCCGATCATCCCGCAGCCCAAACGAGAGGCCGTCCTCCTCGACGTAGTAGGGCTTCCCGACCGAGGTCACGATCATGTAGCGCTTGCGACGCGAGTCATAGAAGACGGTGCCCGCGTCCGGGGCCGCATCCCTCCGGCTGATGCCCGTATGGGTGTAGTGAACCGGCTCCGCGGATACCGGGGGGGCGGGCGCTACGGCGGCGGGCACGGCGGGCGCGGGGGTTGGCCCTGCCGCGGCGGCCGGGGCGGCCACCTCCCCCCGCAGCCGGCTCAGCTGCTCCTCGCCCAGCGAGTGGATGAGGTGGTTGTGGATGCCGCGCCACTCGAACGCCTCGTCATCCAGCGAATCCCATCCCACGCGGCCGTCGGAGTAGGGGATCGTGGAGAGCTTTCCCTTGTTGCAGGCGTCGAGGTACTTGGCCTTGAAGAGGTGGGCGACGGTGTCCCTCTGCTCCTGCGTCAGCTCGAATGGGTGCTTTCCCGAGTAGGGTCCGCCCGCTACCCCCCGCAAGAACTGCGTCATCCCTGCCAGGCCCCACTCGTTGATGTCGTAGGCAGGATCTCCGAAGCGCTCCAGCAGCTCGACGGCCTGGGCGGGCGCCTTGGCCTCCTCCTCTACGATGTGGGCGACGGCCCGGCCCATGGCGGACGATGCCGAGCGCGTTGCGTGCCGGGTCTCGGCGGCTGCTGCGGTGCGATGGCGCCGCTCCGTGAGCAGGGAGGACAGCAGCTGGCGCGCCAGCCCGCGCAGGATCTGCTCGTCCGTCTTGGGCCGCGGGGGTGCGGGCTCCCGGGGCTCCATGGCCTCGGCGGGCTCGGCGGGCTCGTCGACCTCCACCGGCTCCGGCTCTGGGGCTGCCTCGTCGTCGACGGTCTCCGCGCCCGGACGGATGCCGAGGATCTCCCTCAGCTTGGCGATGCGGGCGTCCAGCTCCTCGTCGCTCAGGTCGGAGACGGATGCCAGGTCCCGGGGGGTGGGGGCGAGGCCGAAGGCGTCCAGGAGGCGCAGGTACGGGGGGCGCTCCTCGACCTTCACGCCGAGGGCGACACCGATCTTCGTGGCCAAGCCGCGCAGGCGGGCGAACAGGCCGGGCTTCTTCTTGGGCTCCTTGCGCCCCTCCACGCTGGCGAGCAGAGCCTCGGCACGCCGCTGCTCCACCGTCAGACGCGGCCACGTCCACTCGGGGATCGTCAGCTCGTCAACGCGCTCCACGAAGGTCTCGACGCGCTGGGCAGCGGGGCGCCGGGCGAGTGTGCTCCGCCGGGGCATGACCTCCTCGGCAGGGACGATCCGGAGGGTGGGGGCGGCGGGGGCCTTGGCCTGGGGGGCCGCCTGCTCGGGGGGGTAGGCATACAGCCATCCTCCCTTCCCGTCCCGCTTGCGGTAGCCGCCCTTCGTCCCGCCGGGGATGGGCTGCCAGCCCGCGCCCTTCGGAGGCCAGGCAGCGCCGCCGGGATCACTCGGGGGCTCCGTCGGGGGCGGCGGGAGAGTGCTCCACCCGGCCGGCTGGCTGTACGGCTGCCGGAACATGAGCCGGGGGGCGGACTTGGCGAGGGGGAGATCGGGGTGCAGGTCGCTTGTCACGGGGACGCCTCGATTGGTGGAGTCGCTGAGCCAGCGGTCGAACTCTTCGGCGGTCATGATCAGGACGTCCATGAGGAAGCCGGGGCGGTCGAACATGGAGCGGTAGGCGGCCTCTGCGGCGGCCTTGGTCCGGAACCCCACCGCGCACTTGTCCTCGTCGTGGCCGTCCTCGCCCGGGATCTTTTGGCGGATGATGTAGACCCGGGGCGCATCGAGATCCGGACCGAGGAAGACGTCCAGCGCGTCGCCGTCCACGCCCTTGGTGCCCTCGAACTCGCCGTAATGCACGCCGAGCCGGATGCGCCAGGGCTTGCCATCGGCGTCCTTGCCCTCTCGGTAGGACCCCGCTGCGTTCTCGATGAGGATGAGGTGGCCGCGCCAGCGGACCGTGCCCGCGTAGGGCCAGCGCTTGCGGTTGCGCTTCGGCGGGGGGTCAAGGGGCGGTCCTGCCTTCGTCAGCCGCATCATCAAGCGGGTCATCGCCCGAGCCCCAGCGATTTATAGATGTCCACGTTGCCAGGGTCGAACCCCCCCTCGTTGTCGACGGCCTTGATCTGCTCCGGCCTGAACGCCACCCAGTGGCCCTGCTCCGGCCTGCGAATCCCGTCAAAGCCGGCGGCCTCCAGCTGGTCGCGGACGATGCGCCAGGCCGACTTGCCCGAGTCGCCGCGCAGCGCGTCGAAGCTGTCAAAGACGTCGCCGAGCATGTCCTTGTATCCCCAGTATTTCTTGGGATCCTTGCGGGCCTTGTCGCGGAACGGGCAGTCAGGCAGGGACTTCGCCAGCTGCTCCCCCGACAGCCCGCCATACTCCTCGTCGAAGGGCTTGCGGATGTTGAGGTAGACCTTGAACGCCTTGCCAGCCTCCGCGTGGAAGATCGCCGCGTAGCCTGGATCGGTGGAAAAGTAGAACCCGGGCCCGGCCTCCCCGCTCTCCCGCACCTTGCCGGGGTCAAAGGCCCGGAACTCGACCTTGGACCCGTGGAATACCACCATGGGCTTGCCGTCGGGCCGGGCCACCTTCGACAGCTTCGGGTCGGGGGCCACCGGGGCCGGGCGCCCCGTCTTGGGGTCGACCACCTTCGAGGCCACGGCCGCTGCCCGCTTCCGCCAGTCGCCGAACCAAGCGAGGAAGCGGGCCGAGTCGAGGCCGTTCTGCTCCGACCGCAGGGCCAGGTCGCCGTTGCCCTGGTCTCCGCCGACGCCGCCCCTATCGCTGTAGTCGTACTCCCATCCGCCCTTGCCATCAGGCTTTCGCCACCCGCCCTTGGTCCCGCCCGGGATCGTCTGCCACCCGGGCCCGGGAGGGGGGCCCGCCTTCGCCAGCCGCTCGGGCACGAGGGCGAGCAGGGACTTCTTCAGCTCCCCGGCCCAGGCCATGAGCCGCGACTGCCGCGCCTCAGGGGACTTCGATCGCATGATCCCATCGAACTGGCCCTGCAGCTTGCCGAGCTGGTCAGCGAGGGCCTTCTCCTCGGGCGCCTTGTGCTTGCTGGGCGTCCACGTAAAGCTGGCCTGGGGCTTCTTGTCGCCGTTGGGCGGCACGTCGACCGACAGGGCCGGAGGGGGGGCAGCCATCTTGTCCTGTGCAGCCTGCGAGATCCCGAAGTCGTCCAGCATCTTCTTGAACTGCTTGTCCTGCTCGTCGGGGCCGAACACCTCGCCGATCGCCTTGCGGGCGTCGGAGTGCTCAATGCGGACGCGCATGGTGCCACCGGAGAACGCGAAGGTCGGGCTGCGGCCGGCGAGGCGGGAGGCGAGGTACACCTCGGTCGATGCGCCGATCTCGTCAGCGGCCTTGAGCAGGCGGGCCCTGTAGCTCGGCTGGATGTCCGCCCGCCCGTCGATGTGCTCCTTGAGCGCGTCCTTGAGCGCCCCGATGACCTCCTGCAGCCCCGCCGACTTCCCCGCGGCCGACGTCCCCTTCTTGCCGAGCTGGACGCCGAACGCCCCCTTGGCCAAGGCGATCTTGGCCATAAGCTCTGCGCCCTTCGGCTGGTTGAACAGCAGATCGGGCATCTTGTCGGCAAACAAGTGCGTGTTGTCGGCCAGTCGCACCACAGCGCCCAGCGGATCATCCTTCCAATCGAGATCGGTGCCCGAGTGGTTTTCGATGATCTCGCCCATCTTGTTGGCGTTGGCTGTCCCGAAGATCCCGGACATATCGGCCTGCGCAGACCAGAGGACGCGACTCGCCTGGGGGTGGAAGTTGTCCTTGACCTTGACCCCGCCCTCGTGAATGGCGGGGATCGTGTACCCCAGGTCGTGATCGATCATGATCTGCGTGAGCATGAGCTTGTCCAGGGCACTGATCTTCTGCCCCCCACTCGCCAGCGCTGCCTGGATCAGCTTGCCCTGCTCCACGTTGACGTGGATGTGGCGGATCCCGTGGTCGCCAATGGTGCGCTCCCCCGCCTTGGCCTCCTGCAGGGCGAGCTTCTGCACGTTCATCTGGACGAACTGGCCCAAGGACACCGGGTCCGCCCCGATCTCCTTGCCCAGGCTCACGGTGTCGTTGATGAGGCTGGCGACGCGGTGGGTCTCGCCCGGGGGGAACACGCCCGCGACAACGAGGTCTCGGATGTGCGAGGCGGCTGCGCCCCGAATGTCGGCGGCGGACTCGACCTTGTAGGGCTGCGTCGGCGCGTACTGGTCCAGCTCCGTCTTCGTCACGTCCCAGTCCGCCGTGGCCGCCGCCCGCTCCGTCTTGGACAGGTCGTTGAAGCTGTCGGGGTCGTTGCCTCCGAGCAAGGTCGAGACGTCCAGCTTGGCAGGCTTGGCCTCATCCTCGGGGATGGCACCAGGCACGGCTGCCTGCTCCGCTCCGGGGGCGCCCTTGGCAGGCGGGGCCTGGGGGGGCTGAGCCGCTCCCTTCTGCGGGGGGGCCGGGGCACCGGGAGGTTGGGGCTGGCCGGGAGCTGGGGGCTGCGCGGCCGGGTCAAAGGCGGCGGCGGCGTCCCCTTGGGGAGCGTGCTGCACGCCGCTTCCCGGATACCAATACACTCGCTTGGCCCCGACCTGCTTGCAGTAGCCGCCCACCGCGCTGTTCGGGACCGGCTGAAACCCCGGCGGCGGCTGCAGCGCTTTGGACAGGCCGCGGCCCGCGATGTGGTGAGCGAAACGAATCCCCACCTCATTCGCCAGCGCGACGTCCCGCTTGCGCAGCTCGCCAAGGAAGGGGCGAATCTCAGCGAACGCTTGCCCGCTCGCCGCTGCCTCGCCCAAGCGCCGGCGGATCTCCGCCGCAAGCTCCTCGTCGACGGCGAGCCCGTCCATGATGGAGTCGACGGTCCGGAAGAGCTTGCCGCGCAGCTCGCGTGCCTCTTGGACCTCGGCGGACTCAGGCATCCGCGCCAGGTCCAGCGCTGGATCGTCGGAGACCGGATCTGCGGGGCGGGGGGGGCCGGCGCCGCCTTGACGGGCCAGCTGGGAGACCAAAAACAGGCGGGTGGGCCCGGGCATGCAGCACCTCCAGAATCAGGCCCGCGTAGCATACCATGGGCGCACGGGAGCGCAATGGCGCCGGATTCTCGGCTGTGGTACAATGGGGGCACGGAGGACACCATGCCGCAAGTCGACCAAGCCCTACGGTGCCGGACCGCTCAGGCGACCGTCAAGGTCCGTGGGGGCAGGTGCGAGCACACCTCCTGTCCAGAGCGCTGCGCCTTCCAGGCCGCGGACGATCCCGACGTGGCGGCGATGACCGCCGAGATTCTGTGCCCGATCGGCTGGAAGCCTATGACGGCCGGGGACTGCGGGCAGGGGAAGGGCTGTCTTGCTTGCTGCCCCTACTCGTCCCCGTCGTCCTCGTCGTTATCAAAGGCTGCCCAAGCCTGATCTTCGAGCCGGTCCAGCTCGTCCTCCTCGTCCGCCCCATCCGCCCCGAGCAGATCCTCGAAGTCGGGCTCCTCAGAGAGCGGCATGAGCACCGCCGCCTCCTGCACCTCCCGTAGGCAGTCCCCCAAGACGTAGAGCACGCCCTCGCTCCCGTCCCGCTTGGCGAGGCCGAAGACGGGGCCCGCCACCCGAGCCGGGACGCCAGCGGCGAGCATGGGGGTGATCTCCGGGACCGTCCCGCCCTGCGTCAGTCGGGCCACGGCCTCCAACTCGGCGCGCTCGAACATGCTCAGGGCCTTGTAGATGCGGCTGTAGACGCGCTTCGATGGGCGCGGGAAGTTGGCCGGCACCGTGACGCGGACCGCCGTCCCCGCGCTCGGGTCGCTCCGCAGCCCCAGCTCGGCCGGGGTGGAGCTTGGCCCCTTCCCCCTCGCGAAGTCCTCGACGCCCACGCCCTGCCCTCCGATGTCCGTCTTGGCAATGGCCTTCGCCGTCGGGGCCTCGGGCACGTCCATGCCCGCGCCCATTCTCCGCGCCGCGCTGTTCGCTGCCCAAGCGGCCATGACAGTATCGTCATGGCTGCCCACCCCCTCAAGTTTGCCCTCGTCCGTGAACACGAACGCTTGGCACTCGGCCTGGAAGATAGCGATCTTCTCCTTGGACGCAGCGTCGCCAATCGGGAACCTCCACTTCCGGTTCTGCATTTCAGCTGCGAGTCCGGGCACGCCCCAGACGAGATCCTTCTTGGGCGCGCCCTCGGTCTTCTTGGCGTGGCCCGCGCCCAAGGGCAGGAACGGCCGCACCGGAATCGACGTCTGGTGCTGCAGCATGTCCGCGTACAGCCGCTGGAAGCCGGTGGACTCGACGTAGACCAACTCCGGGTCATATTTCGCGGAGACCGCTGCGATCCGGGCGATGTGGTCGCGGTAGTCAGCCGACCTGAAGCGCTGGATGTCAACGACGTATTTCGTCCCGAACTCGTCGAAGCCGAGAACAAAAATCACCACCCAGTCGTGGCTGGCCTCGCCCCCCAGGGAGAGGTCGACACCGATGACCGTGAGGACCCCGCGGCCGCGCCAGATCCGTCCGGGCTCGCCCAGGACCATGTCCGTGCGCATGACGTCCGAGCCCTCGAAATAGGCCGGCTTGAAAAGCGTAGTCCCCAGGGCGCGAGCGTTGAGCCGGAAGGCCAGTTCGTAGGCCATCGCCCCCAGCTCGTTGTACCGTCCCCGTAGCTTCTCGGGCGTCCACACCCGTGGCGTCCAGGGGTTATGGAAGGGGATATCACAAGGCTCCCCGTTGTTCTCCGGGCAGCTGTAACACCCCTCGGGGCCGCCGACGGCGAAGAAGAGGTGACGGAAGCTGTCGAGGCTGCGGATATGCGCCGTGAGGTCGAGTTCGTTCCATGGCGTGTACACGAACCAAGTGCGGGATCCAGACACGCCCATCGGCGCCCAGACACTGTTCCATTTTTTCTTTGAACGGTTCCGGATCGCCTCGGAAAACATCGCCTCAGGGGGGGTGGCGTCGTCGCCGAGTAAAAGCGAGTAGCGCCCGCCCACGGCCGCGGCATTCATGCCGTAGCCGCCCAAGGTCGGGTTGCGGTTGCGCAGGTCTCGGGCCACCGTGATCGAGTGATCAGTCCAGGGCATCCCTGGGTGCGCGGCCAGGTGCGGGAAAACCCTTCGCACCCGGGGATTGGTGAGGAGATTGTTTCCGACGTCGCGAACCCGCTCCTCCGCTGTAGCCGAGCCCTCCGACACCAGCTTGATCAACTCTGAGGGGTTGGTTCCGATCAGGTGCTCCAGCGCGGCCATGGCCTGCGTGGTCTTGCCGAGGCCGCGGTGCGCAGCCAGATCCACGTTGCCACCGCTCGCTAGAGCGTCCAGAAACTCCCGGTGGGCCTTCTCTTGAAAGACGGGGCCGCCCGTAGCAGGGTCGACCACCGTGTAGGCCACATAATCGTTGACATCATCGCGCGCACAATCGACGAACACCGACTCGACGGCCCGAATGCGGGCCTCCTGCACCGCAGCCGTGTCTTCCCGGCGCCCGATCCCGCCGGCTTCGTTTATCCGCTGGCGCAGGGCTGAGATCCGATCCCAGTGCTCGTCCGTCCCCGGTATCCAGGACGGGCCCAGGACTTCGTTCCACCCCGCGGTCGCTGCAGCTCTCACGCTATCCCTCGTCGTCTGCAAGCACGGCGGCAAGCACGGCGGCCCGCAGCGCCAGGATGGCCTGCCACTTCACGTCCCTGTGGGCGTGGTCCGCACAGTGCGACGCCCAGCGCTCGCCTCGGATTCCGCTGCGAGGTACCGCCTCCCCCGCGCAGCCCGGCTCCACGCACCGCAGCGTGACCAGCGTTCGGCGGCCTCGGGCCAGCGCCTGGACTTCGATCTGCCGGCTGCGCTCTCGCGTGATGTTCATCGCCGTCCCCACCTCCTCCAGAGTAGCGCCCCCCCTGGCCGCGATGCGAAGCGCGCAGGTTTCGGGGATCCCCAAGGGGCCCTCACCCGGAAAATTGTACTTGATCCGACCGTTCGTCGGGCTCACATCGAGAAAGAGGTGGTACTTGCAGCCCACGAAGGGGCAGGGGCCCGACGGGCACTCCCGGACCGTCCGCGGACGCTCACGGTCCACCCTGGCCAGCCACTCCCCCAGATCGTCGCGCTCCTCGTCCGTCACGGGCTCGGGGCGTCGGACGCGGGAGCGGCGGCCGGTCATCGCTCGGCGGGCTCCTCTCGGCTTGTGGGGCTGGCTGGCTCGGGCTTGTCGGGGGCGGTCGGGCCCGTTGAGCGGCGCTGGACGGCGAGGCGGTACGCCGGCGCAACCCCGTGGTCCAGCCACTCGGCGGCCACCGCCTCGGCCCACACGAAGTCAAAGCCCTTGGGCACGATGGCCCCCGCGTACCGCAGCCCCCGCGCCACCTCCATGATCCCGTTGGCCATAATGCCGAGGGCGTGGCGGCGGATGCTCGCTGGGCTCAACGGACGGTTGGGCTCAGTCGACATTGGGGGCCTCGGCCTGCATCGCCTCCAGCTGAAGGAGGACTTCGACGGCGTGGAGATCGTGGGCCTGTCCAGCGAGCCGGATTATGGCATCCACCCTCGCCCCCGCCTCAAACCACGGCCTCGGCTCCAGATACCGCCAGTACGGGTACCCCGCGTTGTCGGCGCTGCCGTCGAGGAGCATCCATCCGTGCTCCATCAGCCACCGCTCCACCGTCTCTGGCCCGATCTTGGCCAGCCGCGCCGCCATTTCGGTTGGGCGGGGGAGGAGCTCACCCATCGGACACTTCCCCTGCGCGTCGCTCAGGGCGGCTGTTGCCGAGTCTCGCAGGCTGCACGCAACCTCAAGCTCGCTCCGCAGCCGCGCGATCTCCGCCTCGGCGTCGCGCTGGTTCTTGGGGGTCACGGTGTCCTCCTTGGGGGCCAGGGGGCCGCTGGGTTGTGGGGCCGCCGCGCCGCGGTCGAAGGAGATCGGGACACACCGCCCCTCCTCGGCTGCGAGGTGGTCAGCGATGAGCGTCTCGATGGCGGAGACGTCATTCGCCTGGATCAGCTCCCATATCACCATCAGTGGCAGTTTGGCGCAGTGGGCGCAGATCAGCACATCCTCCTCGTCCCTCTCCTGTGAGTGGACGAAGATCCGATCGCCGGGGATGACGGTGATGCCGCAGACTGCGCAGACGAAGCCGCCGACGCCCACGCCCTCGGCCGTGGAGGTGTTCTCGCCCTCGGCCGGGAGACTGGGCGGCGTACGCTCGACCCGCAGGTGATACTCCAGCCCCTTGCAGACAGGGCAGCCGCGGCCGGGCTCATAGCCGGGCACCATCGAGAACACGATCCCCTCGTAGGGGCACTCGACCGAGCCCAGCGGCTCGGGGAGCACAGCGCGGTAGATGTCGCTCCAGACGAAGGGACAAGCGTCGGCGAGGCGCAGAGCGGTCGCCTTCCAGCCCTGCCCGTAGCTTAACAACCAGTCGTTTCGGCCCTCATGGGTCTCGGGCAGCTGCAGGATGAGCCCCTCGGCCCACCCCTGCCGGTCCAGCCCGCTCTGGATCTCGTGGGGGGTCAGGCGGATCGTGCTGCGCTTCCCCGGCCGATGCTGCGCGCCGGGCTCGTTGACCGAGTGGTCGACGAAGGCGAGGGCCGACGAACAGGACGGACGGCGGACGAGATCGGGGCTCAGCCCGATCTTCTCCGCCATTTCGCGCAGATCAGTTTGGTGACTGGACTCCTGTTCCGGGGTCGCCGCCACGATCGTCACCGGCGACCCGGCGGCCATCGCCTCCAGCGCATCCAACTTCATCGACAGCGTCAGGCCGTGGCATCTGTTCGCCAGGTTGGCCTGGATCCACGCGTCGGCGCCAACCTCGACGAGGCGTTGGTCGCTGGCCATGCGCTTGATTGCCTTGACGCGGTAGGCTCGCTCGTCTTCGAGGCCCAGTCGGGCGATGATCTCTGCTCTGGTCATCCTCTTCTCGTCGCTCACGGTGTCCTCCTTCTCTCGCATTTCAAGCGTTCGCACGTCCTCGCCCAAGAAGCGTGACAGCGGCACGTCCAAAGCCTTGGCGATGGCGAGGAGCCGGTGAGCTTGGATCGTGTCTTGGTGCTCCCAGCGCTGGACTTGCTGCCAGGACACGCCGACGGCGAGGGCGAGCCGCTTCAGGGTCCAGCCCTTCGCCTTCCGCTCGGCGCGGATGCGGGTGCCAATGAGCTCATGCTTCTCGTCGCTCACGGGGTCCTCCCTGGACATGTTCCCGGCCAGTACCGCTCAATCTCCGAATGGCGAGCGATCATCGACCACTCGGGATGGCGCGTTGGCCCGACGCCGAGTTCGACGGCATCTCCCGCCTCCATGCGCAAGTTCAGCACCCACCGCGACTGGATAGGGGGCGGCGGGTCAGGCCACGCACGGGAGTAGGGCCACGCCGCCAGAGCGAAGCGGGCCAGCCTGTCGTCCTGCTTTCCGCCCGTCCACGCGTCCCGGAACTCGCTCGCTAGGTCTACGGGGCGGGGCGGGCGAATGATCGTTCGCTTGATCACGGTGTTCTCCCGGTTTCTGGGTTGTGGGGCTGCAGCCCGCCCGCTCCCCCCTCCGCGTAGTAGCCGACGCAGGACACGCCCCAATGCTCGCACCGGCCGAACAGGCCGAAGAAAACCACAAGAGCAATCAGCGCCAGGGACTGGCCAATGAGCTTCACGGCCCAAACCGTGGCGGAGATGCTGGGGGCGGAAACGAGAACGGGGGTTGCCTGGGGGCTGTCGTTGGGCTCGGTCACGGGGTCCTCTGGGTTTCTGGGTTGTGGGGCAGGGCGGTGTCGGCCTGCTGGAGCACGTCGGGCCCGTTGCGTAGCGCGGGCGGAAACCGAGGGGGCCGAAGCGGCCCGACGAACAGCGAGCAGGCAGGCCACCCGTCGGCGAGGCAGGTGGAGTCGTCTGTCGCCAACACCACCGTGGAGCAGTCGAGGCGCGGAGGGACGTCCGAGAAGCGGACGAAGTAGGTGCGGAACCCGTCCCCGATCGGTTTCCCGACGTCCGCTGCACTCAACCACGCGTCGGGGTCGAGAGGCGCATCAACGGGCCCAGCGATCCAGAGCCACGGCCACCGGACCGCCGCATCCGCGAGCGCAGGAACAGCGGCCCTCCGCCGGTCCCGGCGACGACCGGCGAAGCACACCAGTATGACCCCGTCTTGTCTCCTGGCGTTGGGCGCCTCCATTCAAGCATGATCTCTCCTTCGCTCGCAACCCGGCCTCTGCCGGTCGTCTCCGCCCATTCGCCACCCCGGCACAACCCAGAATGGGCCGCCGGGCCTACTCGTCATCGATCTCGCCCTCAAGCAGCGTGGCCTCAACCACCGCCGTCGGCGCGAACGCCAGGTTCATCCTCGCCAGCATGTCCTCCGTCGAGGGCGCTTCGAGGTCGACGTGGCCGTGCAGCTGCTTGATGGACGTCTTCCCGCCTTCCAGCGTGATCTCCCGCTTGTCGCCCCACCGGGAGGGGAACCGCCGGGCGAGCAGCTCCGTCGTCGCCTTGAGCCGCACCTTGTCGTCGTCTGATCTCAGCGCAATCGCCTGCAGCTGAGCGGCGGCGTCGGCCTCCACCGTGGACTCGGCGTAGAGCAAGCGGCTCAGGAGGTCCAGCTCCAGCGCCTGCGCGTCCGTCGGCTCGTCCCCGGACTTCTCCAACCTCACCAGGACGCGGCGAGCATGGCGCAACCACGCCTTGACGGTACCGTTCGGCAGCCCGACAACGCGCTCGGCGATCTCCCTCGGACAGGCTCGCTCGAGCTCTCCGACGAGGGCCCCGATGATCTCCTGCGAGAGCGGCGGGCGCACCCCTCCGATGACCGGGGGGGCAGACGGCCGGGAGCGAACGAGCGGGGCCGATGGAACGGGGGCCGATGGAACGGGCGCGGGGTGTTCCGTTGGGTGTTCCGTTGGGGGAGCAGGGCGAGGCCGGGAGCCCCCTTTCTCCGATTTCTTGGGCCCCTTGTGGAAGTGAATTATGTTGGATGGAACGGAAGATGGAACGGGGGTCGGTACCTTCGTCCGAGTCGCGCACACGCGCGTCGCTCCAGACTCCCGCCACCCTACACTCCAGCGCGAAATGGTACCCAAGCCGATCCCCATGTCCCGAGCAATCGCTCGCAACGACTCGCCGGAAATCCAGGCCGCCTTCGCCTTCACCTTCACTTGGGCCGGGTAGTTCACTCGGCAAACCGGCGCACGAGCCGATCCACGCCCAGTTGGAGGTCTTCGAGCTCCAGCTCCGGGTCCTCCACGTCGGACCGGGCGATGGACATAACCGCCCGACAGATGTCGGCGTGGATGCCTCGCGTCGCCGAGATGTAGGCTTCTGCCTGCGCGGGGCTGCACGGCAGCCGCGGGTCAGGGATGGCGCGCACGGCGTCTGCAAGCGTGGCGAGCCAGGTGCGGTCTGTCTGATTCATGGGGCCTCCGTGTCGGCGCTGGGGGCAGCGGCGAGGGCGCCGATGTCTCGCAGGACAAGCCTCAGCGCTCGGCGGCAGGAATGAGTGGCCGCTAGCTCGCGGATCTCATCCAACCCCTCCCGCGTCCGCCGGTGGGCCGCCTGCTCGACGGCCAGGGCGGCCTGGGCAGACTGATCCATGACACGATCCCAGAGACGCCACGTCTCCCCCGACCAGTCCTGGACCATGATGCCGCAATCGTCACACACCACCGCGTAAATCGGAATGGGGTCCCCCTCGGCGTCGACGCGCCGCTCGGCACCCTCGACGCCGCAGATCCGGCAACATGCATGCTCGGTCTCACTTCCCATGATACCCTCCTGGTTGGTCCTGCGTCAGCGGACAGTCCGGGTGCGGGTCGCCGCCGGCGTCGTTGCAGTCGTCGTGGTGCGGACAGTCATCGCAGGGCCCAGCCGGCCCAGCGAGGTAGGCGGTAGCGTAGCACGGCGGGCAGTAGGTCTCGATGGCCTTGCCGGGCCGCTCCGCACACGGGAGAGAGTCCTCGTGACCCGAACTCAGCAGGCAGGGCCAGTGGGTGATGTGCCCCAGCGCCACCCGCGTCTCCCGGTGGGCCTCCTGCTCGGCGCTCAGGGCGGCCTCCGAGGCGCGCCCCCCCCCCGACATGGCCCTATCCCATATCTCCCACGCCTCCTCTGGCGTATCGCAGTCCGGGCTGGACATGGCGCACTCCCCGTCCATGCCCTCGCACATCACTTCATTGCAAAGGCCGTACGCGTTGTGGCGGAGCTTGCCGTCGCCGCCGCATCCGCACCGTGCGTGCTCACTCCCCATGGTATCCCCATGGTATCCTCCTCGTCTCGTCACTGCGGCCAGCTCCAACTTCTCCCTCATCCGCCGGTGGGCCTCCTGCTCTTGCCCGTCCGTAACCCCTCGTTTTTCTTCCGGGGAATCGGCACAAAGCCGGTCCTCTTGGGTTGTGGGGCACGGGGGCTCGGGCTCGATGGTCGCGGCCGGGCCCGTTGCGCTGCCCTTGGGCCTCGGACAGGCGCCGGCCGGGTCGTGGGCGGCGGAGGACTGGCCGCAGTTCGCGCACACGGGCTCGATGGTCGCGGCCGGGCCCGTTGCGCTGCCCTTGGGCCTCGGACAGGCGCCGGCCGGGGCGTGGGCGGCGGAGGACTGGCCGCAGTTCGCGCACACGGGCTCGAAGAAGGGCGGCCACGGCGGGTGCCAGTCTACCCCGCTCATGGCTTGGCCTCATCGGGCTCTGGCTTCGGTCCGCTCGGGGCCAGCATGTCGTCGAGGGCGGCGATGGCATCGCCGAGGTCGCCGATCAGCTCCGTGGCCGCGAACGCAGCGGCAGACAGTGCCTGCCGCTCCCCCGCGTCGATGCTCGCCGGGCCATCCTTCACCCGGCCCGAGACGAGCAGGCGGACATGGTGCCGCAGATCCCAGCTCATCTCCGGGACCGACGTCCTGTCGAGGGTGCTCTGGCGCCACCAGAGGTCGACCGCGAAGCCGCTGCCCAGGGGGTGGTGTCGCGAGGAGTTGCTCATAGCGTCCTCCAACACGAGTGCGGCGCGTCCGCCCCGAAACACAGCCACAGCCACTCCCAGCGATCCAGCGTGTCCCCCACCTCCACGCCGCGCGGGGGCACCAGCTGCGTCCAGCAGTATCGGTCCTCGGCGCTGAAGAGTACGCACATACGGCACCGCAGATCCCGGTCATGGACGCTCTCCGCCCGCATGCGCCCGAAGGCGCAGCCCACGCACGGCTCCTCGGCGACAAGGTAGACCATGCTGGTGTACTCGGCGCAGGGGTCCGCCCACGCGTCGGGCTCCACCCCCGAGTCAGCGGCCACGGTGTCGCCGCATCCGAGCAACAGTAACAGGGACAGGGACAGGGACAGGGCCGCCATTGCGATTCTCATGGATCCACCTCCGCGGCGTCGCCCGCCAACATCGCCTCAGCGAAGGCCGCGATGGCCAGCGCTACCTGGGCTTCGGTCCGCTCGTCCCGTAGCAGCTCCACGGCGCGGGCACGCATCGCCGCTGCACCCGCCGCGCCCAGCCAGTCGCGCAGCCAGCGCTCCGCCGCAGCCTTGCTCTCGTCCGCCTCCTTGTACGCGTCGCGGTGAACCTCATGCTCTTGCAGCCGGCTGAAATCGTAGAACCGAAGCGTGACCAGCAGATGGAACAGGCCGCGACCTCCGTCATTAGCTGCCAGGTAGTAAACCCCGAACTCGATGCCAGGGCCGCCATGGCTACCGCCGAACGCTGCGCGCCAGCGCTCGGGGTTGTTGTCGTCAGGGGTCCAGGTCAGGAGGTCCATGCTACTTCTCCTCCGGGCAAGCGAGCCTCGACCAGCGAGCCACACGTCGTAACACTCCGCGTCGTGGGGGCAGTCGTCGAAGCGGCCGCGGGCCATGCAGAGCGAGTGCTCGGGGTCCGTGCGCAGGGCGCCGAAACAGGGGGGCCGCTCCGGGGGGGCTGCAGGGGCCTCCTTGCCCTCGCCCTCGTCCCGGATCTCAGTCGAAGACAGTCCGCAGTAGGTGCAGTGCGCCTCGATGACCACCCGGTCAACGATGATAGAAGCCGTGCGGTTGCAGCCCTCGCAGGGGTCGAGCGCCCAAACGAGGTGTCTCGGCGGGGGGTCTTTTTCTCCCTCGCCTTCGCCTTCGCCATTGGCGCTGTTGTCGCAGTCGTCGTCCGCCGGGATCTCGTCGTCCGGGATGTGGCAGGGGCCAGCGGGGGGCGGACCGGGGTCCTGGGGGGTGAGGGTGGCCAGCTCTCTACGGCGGGCCACCGCAGCGCGCACCCTGCCCCTGCCGCCCGGCTGCTCGCATTCCGCGGAGCAGCTGCGGCAGAGCGGCTTGCCGTCCCACGAGAATGGGCTCTGGTCGACGGGGGCCCCGCACGCGGCGCAACGAGGCACAAGCGCCCGCAGCTGCTCCACCTCCCCCTCCGCCGCCTCCGCTCGAGCCCGCAGGCTGACCACCCGGGCGAGCAGCACGGGGCGATCCTGCATGGCCTGCAGCGCTTCGTCCGCAGCGCGGCAGGCCGACTCCGCGAACTCCTCGGCCTGCCGCGTCAGCAGCGCCTTGGCCTCGGCGTGGGCCTTGACCTCGACGGCCAGCAGGTCCGCCGCCTTCAACGCCGCCTCATCTTGCTCCCACAGTACCTTCACCGCCGCCTTCATCTCCCTGTCCAAGTCCTCGATGCGGGAGTCTGCCGTCGCCAGGGCCTTGGCCTCGCTGGCCAGCCGCTCGTCGATGCCAAATTGGACCGCCGTCGCCAGGGACCAGGGGCCCAGCTCCTCGTCGGGGTCCACGTCCAGCCCTGCGGCCATGGCGCGCAGCGCGGCCACGAGCTCGATGGGGCAGGACAGAGGGAGCTCGGGGAGCCCCGTTCGCTCATCGGGGCCGAGGGTCAAGTGGGCGCAGCACCACTGGACTCGGCCTAAGACGGACAGCTCGTCCAGACCGTAGCAATCTCCGTTTTCCTCGCGCGGGAGGATGAGGGGAACCTCCGCCGCGTTCAACGCAGCGTGGATCTTGCCGACCATCTCCTCGGTCTCCGGGCGAGTCCGGGGCTGCGAGAAGGCCGCAAAGTCAGAGCGAGAGGCGAAGGTCAGCGTGATTTCGGCCATCGGGTGTCCTCCTGTCGGCCGTTCCCCCGGCCTGGTCTCTGGTTGTGGGGCAGCCGCAGGGGCGCCCCGGGTCGGGCCTCGTCGGGCCCGTTGTGTGGCTCAGTGCCAGTACCGTTCGATGTCCATCTCTCTCACCACAAAGGTGCGATGTTCTCCGAAGGAGGTCTGGCCGCCGAACGCCCATGTACACTCTGTCGCGAAGCGAATCGCACGCCGCGCAGTCAGCCGCGGGACGAAGGCAATCGACGCGACGGCGGAGCCGTCGACATAGATCGCCTCCAGGAAGCGCATGACCTGAGCATCGTCCCCGCCGCCCAGCCACGCCTGGCGCAGGGACTCGATGGGGGTCTGTTCGGCGTTGGCGGCCCGGCACCTCTCCCACCCCGCCTTGAACTTGGCGACGGTCTCCCGGGAGGAGCTGACGTCCAGCATCCACTCGTCAACGTCCAGCGCCTGGCGCGGCGCAGGTCTCCAGAAGCCCAGGACATGCCTCAGGTCCAGGTCCAGCAAAGAGCGGAGGCGTCAGATCCCACGACGACATCCGCGTCCCCGCCGTCTCCGACCGGCCCGTCTCCTCGTCCAGGGGCCCCCACTCGGGGGCCTCACCGTCGGCCGGCGCAGCGGCCCATGCAAGCCCGTCCTCCAGCGCCAGGAACGCCTCCGGGGCGACGGCGAGGGGGTGGGGGCGCGGCTCGCCGACGAGGGCCTGGTAGGGGCCATGGGTGGGACAGCTGAAACCGCCGGCCAGGTCGACGTCGCCGCGCTGGCTGCAGAGGGGGCAGAGGCCCCCTCGCAGCCAGCAACGAATGCCGCGCGAGCGGTCGTCGTTGGCGATGCCTAGGTGCTCATCCACCGTCGACACCACCACGCGCCGGTGGCCGTCGGGCGTGCAGACGAGGCGGGCCGCACGGCGACTGCAGCCGTGCCAGAGGTCGGGCAGCTCGGCCAGCATCCACTCTGCCGCCCCCACCTCCTCGCCGACTCGTGCGCAGACCCAGCCGTCATGCTCGAAAAGCTCCACGCTGCGGCGGTCGGGGAGCGTGAAGTTGACCGGCGTCGGCGGGTCCACGCGCACCGTCGGGCTGTAGGCCCCGGCCTCGTCGGGCTCCCCCACGAACACGCGCTCGGGGTCATCGACGACGACGATGATGCTCATAGCAGAATCCCCTCGGCGTCAAGCGCCCTGCGGATCTTCGTGTGGAGCGAGCGCAGGGAGCGGATTGCGGCCCGGCGCGCCACGCCCTCGGCATTCTTCTCGGCGCAGCGCCGCGAGCCGAATAGCCAGTTGCGGGTGTGGCCGATCCTCCACATCACCACGCCAGGGCCCAGGGGGCCAGCGTACCAGGTCCACCGGACCGTAAACCCGTTCCCCAGGCGGAACCGGCCGTCGCGCTTCACGACACCACCTCGCTCATGTCGATGGGCAGCTCGCTCATGTCGATGGGCAGCTCGCTCATGTCGTCGGCCTCCACCGGGACCGGGGAAGGCATGGCCTCGGGAGTCCCGTCAGGCGGGGGTTCGTCGTCGGGGAAGCCCACGAGAGGGGACACGAATACCTCGGCCTCGGGATCGTCGTAGGGATCCGGGACGATGCCCGGCTCGGGGGTGCCTGGTGACGCCTGGCGTCCGGCCACATACGCTTGCAGCAGGTCGACCAGCTCCAGAGCCGCCGGCTCCTTGCGCGACAGGCCGATGACGCACCGGCCCGCGGCGCTCGCGAAAAGGTCCAGCAAAGAGCGGAACCCCGCGACGAACTTCGGCTGGGGGGGGCCATGCAGAGCGAAGGAGACCGAGACGCCCGAGGTAGCAGCGATCTGCGCCGCCTCCCCCGATAGGGCGATACGGACGCGCCGGTTGCTCTGGAGCCACCGCTTCTGCATCTCCGTGATTTCGGCCTCGGAGCGGGCGGAGAAACGGACGGTCTTCATCTCGGGTCGGGTCTTGCGGCTCATGCCGTTTCCTCCTGCAGCCAGCCCCAGCGCTTGCCGGCGAGGATGTCGCTGATGAGCGACTGGCTCACGCCGAACAGCGCAGCGATCTCACGCTGCAGCGCTCCGGCCCTCCGCATCGCTCGGATCTTGTGGATGTCGGCTTCCGTCAGCTTCGCGTATCCGTTGTGCTCGCCCCGGGCGTTCGTCCCGCGGAGGATGACGCTATCAGCCTCATCTTGGCCCAGCACGTCCATGGTGACGTCGAGAGCGAGGGCCAGCCGATGGAGCGTCGTGACGGTCGGAGACGTGCGGCCGCGCTCGATGTTCGAAATCGTCGACTGCCAGACCCCCGACCTGGACGAGAGAGAACTCTGCGTCAAGCCCGCCGCCGTTCGTAGCTCCTTCAGTTTTCTCACCAGCTCCTCCACGAAATCACTTTTCTGATATTATCGCTCTGGCGGGCTCGACGTCAACCCCTTCCCTCGGCTCCCAGGAAACCGGATCCACCCCAGCGGGACAGAGATCCACCTCCTCGATAGGAAGGGGATCGGGGTCCTCGCCAGCCATGATTTCCAAGAGCGGGGCGCGCGCTCACGCCAGATCCCCCTTGGCTCGCTCGGGCACGTTGAGCAGTCTCCGCGCGTAGCACGCCGAGCAGTCGCAATCCTCCGCCCCGTCCCGCCGGCACCCGTCGGAGGCCAGCTCATTGAGGCCCGCACGGAGACGCCCAACTTCCTCCGCTAGGCTGAGCATCGCGGCCTCCACCCCGGGAGCGATGGTGGCGATCGAAGCGGGCCGGCAATCGGGGGCAGGGGCAGGGGCTGCCTCAGCCCAGTCTACCCACTCGGGCGCGTGGATGGGGCCATGCACCCATGTGTCGGAGCGGTATTCGGCGGGCAACATGTTCTCGTCTACCAGCCAGCACATGAGACCGTCGCTGTTGCGGGTGCAGGTGACCTCGACGAGTTCAAGACCGAACCACGCCCCCCGCAACCAGTAGTAGCCCGCCTCCCACTCCATCTCGCCGATCGGGGTCCAATCTCCGTGCGTCATCCTCGCTCTCCCTCGCCCAAAACGGGCGTCCTCGGTTGCTCGTCCTCCCAGACGCCCTTGAGCGGCCGGAGGTATGGCGCCCACGTCGACCACGGGCCCGGGGGACGAAAGCAATACCAGCCCCAAAGCCGCCCATCCGTCTGTCCGTCCAGCGTGAAGCTCGGGCGCCTCGGGCTCGGGTGCCAGGCGTAGAAGCTGGGCTCCACCGCGGCCCAAAATGCGCGCCGCTTCTCCGACGTGACCAGGAGCCCGTGTCCCAAGACGCAGAGGTGGCCGCCGGGCTCCAAAAGGAGTAGGCAAAGCCGCACCCAGTCGGCCCAGACGTGGTTCGAGCCCTTCGCGAACGGGGGGTTCGTGACGATGAGCGACCAGCACCGGCGCGTCTTCTTGGGCGCTCGGATCTCCGCCCGAGCCCACTCGAAGAAGTCGGCGCAGACCGTCTCCCAGTGCTCCGGATACGTCGCCGCGCGTCCGGGATCCAGCTCGACAGCCGTGACGCCGTAGCGCGCCCCGAAGCGGGCCTCCAGCGCCCGCGCTATCCGGCCATCGCCGGCGCCAGCGTCGAGGATGCCGTGGGGCTGAGCCGTCGCCCCCACCATGGCCCGCACGATCGCGTCGATGAGCCACCGCGGCGTGGCGAAGAAGTCGTCGTCTGGACGGGCTGCGTAGGTCGGGCAGACGAGCCCGCTGAGGAGATCCAGCTGGCCTGGGGCGCCCGCGCTCACGCCAGATCCCCCTTGGCTCGCTCCGCCTCCCGGACCTCGGCAAGGAGCCGCCGGGCGCGCTGGAGCATGTCTCTCTGGGCATCCACCATGTACCGCACCCTCTCCTCCTGCTCGGGGGTGGCTCGGGTCTCCATCTCGACAAAGACCGCCACCCGCCGAACGAGACCCGCGATCTGCGCTTCGAGCGTCGCGACCTGCCCCTCGGGCGAACAGCACCTATCGCAGGTGTCCTGCATGTCGCAGGGCCCGAAGGTGCAAACTCTTCCGTAGGGGAACTTGCTGCACATCGTCGGGCGAGAGTCGTAGATGCCGCAGGTGCCGTCGGCCTGGTGATTCTTGCAGCGGTAGAAGGCCCCAGGCACCGGCCAGTTGAGATCGCCCTCGGGCGACAGGTGCCAGATTCCAACAAGATCAACCATGTCGGCGATCTGCGCGCCGTCGCCGAAGCAATAGACCTTCTCGGTCTGTAGCTCCCATGGGTAGAACTCCAGGTAGAACCGCTCGCAGCATTGTCTGGTCAAGCCCGCGTCCTCCGCCCTCAGTCTCCCCTGCTCCGCCGCCGTCAAGATGACGAGTCAAAGCCCACGCCCCAACGTGCGGGGGGTGGCGACGGCGGCGGAACGGGGGGGCCGAAGCCCCGTCTCTGGATCTGGGTGGTGGCGCCCGGGCACCGCGGTTCCGACGCGGCGCCCGGGGCGCGTTGCGATACGAAGGCTCCCTAGCGAGCGATGATAGCGACCGCGGCCTCGATCCCCAAGCGATCGAGCATCTCCTCCGCTATCACCTTCACCCGGCCGATGGCGGCGGGAGGTCTTCATCGCCCACGTAGGGCACCAGGCATACCGCAGGCACCATGACGTACTTGGTCTCGCCGGCCAGGGAAGCGCCTGCCCTGACCACCCCATCGGCCTCGATGTACGTCACCACCATGGCATGCCCCCCGCTGGCGAGCATGACCAGATCGCCGATCTTGTGGGGGGCCCTAGGCTCGTCGTTCCCTTCCTCCTTGGGGCCGGGTTCGGGCTCGTCGTTCTGGTCGTTCCCTGGGTAATACGAATCGCACCCGCCGACGAGCACGAGGATCGTCGTGCCGGGCTCCTTGCGCGACAGGCTCTCCATGACGGGACAGGGCTCCACCGTATGGCCCGACGCACGCAGGCAGCTGGCGCAGGGCTCGGCATCCTCTACGATGGCACCGGAGGGATCCCCCCGCGTGATCGTGCAGCCACCAGCGTCCCCGACCTTCCCTTCCGCCTTGGGCCACTGGACGCGCCACATCATCTCGTCCTTGAGCCACGTCGCCTCGGACCCGTCCGGGAACCGGAGAACGTCGTCGCCGTCGACGCCAAGCCCCGGCCACCCCGCATCGCAGGATGCGGCGACGGCGAGCCGCGGCAGCGGAAGATCGAAATTGTTCCTCTGCGCTAACGCTCCCAGCCCGGCCGAACCGACGACCTCCGCGGGAAGCCGATTGGCGGCCTGCACGAAGTCTGCCGCGCACTGGGCCGTCATCGCGAACCCAATGTTCGGGTTGCCCTCGCGCCCGGCGTCGCCTTCGATCCCGTCCTCGTCTCGCACCTTCGTTTCGTCGCTCATGGGGTCCTCCGCTGGCCCGGCGTGCGGGCGTCTGGGGTCTGGGTTGTGGCGCCCGAGCGCTGCGGCGTCGGCAAAACGCCCAGGGCGCGTTGCAGGCGCTCAGCCCAGGGGGGGCCTCTCTCCCGTGACGACGACGAGCGGCGTGCCGTCTTCCGTCCGCACGGTCTGGTACATGAACCGCTCCATGTCGATCTTGCCGGTCTTCGCAGCGATCCGCGTCCACAACGCGACCATCGCAGCCTGCGCCTCCAAAACCGCCGCTGCGTGGCCGTTCGCGATCTCGCCCACCCGCTCCACGGCCTCACCGAACGCGCCCTCCAGCTCATCGAACTCGCGCCGGAAGCTCTCCGGGATTCCGAAGGCGGCGCCGGGCTCCGGCACCGGGACCGACATGACGTCGGTCTCCGTCTGCGCGCGCACTCGGTCCGCCAGGTGGCGGATCACGGCCAGGGCCTCGTCCGGGGTCTCCGGCTTCTCGGCGGCGAGGGGGCGGGCGGGCGGTGCGGTCTGATCATTCTGTTCGGCCATGGGGGGTCTCCTCGTTGTGGGGCAGCCGCGCCCCGTTCGTCTGGGGCCCATCGGGCCCATTGTGTCGCATCTAGTAATCGTATCCCAACTCCTCGAACAGTCGGTTGTCGCAGCCGGATTCGATCCACGCCTTCCATGGTGGCCAGCTGTACTTCTTCCCGCTCGGGGGCTTGTCGGGCCCGTGGGCGCCCCAGTGGAGGTTCTTGTCGAGGTCGACGTTGCCTTGGAGGATGGCGATGGCGAAGTCGATGAGCCTCTTCTTTTCGGCCTGGTGCAGAGCTTCGATGTCCATGCGTGCCTGCACGAAGATGGAGTTCAGTTCGCCTCTTGCCTTCCTGATGCAGTCGAGTGCGGCTTCCATACAAATAAAAACCTCGACGTTGCACGTTCGTTGCCAGGGGCTCCTCAGGATTCCGGCGGCGGCCTGATCGATCTTGTCTTTGGCGTACTGGATCCGGCGTTCGATCCAGACGATTTCGCTGTCCAGTTGCCAGCTCCCGGCCCCCCTTGCCTTCGCGGCTTTGAGGCATTCGAGGTGCTGCCCCATGCCGTGTTTCTGGCATTCGCCCCAGAACAGGGCACGTCCGGGGCCGGAGAGTCCTCCGAGGATGACTTTCATCTCGGCTTCCCCGTTGGGAAGTCCATCTTTCGTTTTCGCTGCATGGGCAGCGGTGCTGGCTGCTTCCAGCACGGGCGTCCTCCTCCTGTATGCGAGTGCTGCCTGTATCTTGGTTTCATCCTGGCCGGCAAAGCGAGCGACGCTTGCCGGAGTCATCCCGGATGGATAGTCGGACCAGATCGGCTTGGCCTTCGACGGCTGGCCGTCGGGCACCAGAGCCGACGGGGGCAGGGACTGGAGCAGGACCTCCGTGATCTGATGGAGAAGATCACGGGCAGCAACGTCCGAAACGCCTGCCTGTTGGAGCAGGCCGACCATGTTCTCCACGCTGGCACTCACAATGTCCTCCTCGGCCCCTCGCCGGGGCTCTTGCGCTCGCAATCCGGCCGACCACCTCCGAACGGCCTGGATCTCCGACCGAAACAACCCAGATGGGCCGCCCCTGTCGCTCTGGTGGACCGGGCAGGACTCGAACCTGCGCCACTCCGTTTCCCGGCGGGCCCGGGTGACGGTGCTCTACCTGTTGAGCTACGGGCCCAATGCCGGGCCTTTCACCCCGACTCGGCCGATCCCAGAGGGCCCGGGTCGCCTCGCCGATCCACCCCCCGAAGCGCCTTGGCGGCGAGGTCGACTTGCCACTCCCGTGCGGCGGCCAAGGCCGCGTCTCTGGCTGTGCCCGTGGCTGCGCTGCAGGCTACGCTCCAGGCTGCGCTCCAGGCTGTGTCCCAGGCCGCGTCTCTGGCTGTGCCCGTGGCTGCGCTGCAGGCTGCGCACCTGGCTGTGTTCCTGGCTGTGTCCCAGGCTGTGTCCCAGGCTGTGTCCCAGGCTGCGCGCCCGGCTGTGTCCCCGGCTGTGTCCCAGGCTGTGTCCCAGGCTGCGCGCCTGGCTGCGTCCAGTTCGGCCCGGGTCGCCTCGCCGGCCGCGAATTGCCGTGACACCGAGATCACTACTACAAATCTCGGATCGGGCTCTCGGCCCCGATCCCGAATCCGCTCCAGCGCCCGCTCCGCGAAATCGCAGGCGAGGAGGCGCAGCGGGCCTGCCGGGATGACGCACTCCCGGAGCACGACCCACAGGCGGTTAGCGGCAGAGACTCCCTCTGCCGCCAGGATCTCCAGCGGAGTCATCGCGGAGACGCCCAGGCGGCTGTACGTCTCCGCGATCGCCTCGTCGGTCCAGCAAACGCCCCACTCTCGCAGTAGGGCTGGCGTAATCTCGCTGGTCATGGTCCCTCCTCGTTGTCGTTGGTGGACCCGGCAGGACTCGAACCTGCAACCTCCAGTCCCCGGCGAACCGGGGGTAGGTGCTCTACCTGTTGCGCTACGGGCCCAGTGCCGGGCCTTTCACCCCGACTCGGCCGACGTTTGGTGCTCGGCTGCCTCACCACCCCGAGCCGTCGGGGCCACGGTGCCGACCTCTCAGCCGGCGCGCCCGGGGTGAACGCACAGCTGCGGTTGACCGGGTGGACAGGATCGACAGCCGCCGCGCTGCCCCGTTGGTCGGCGACTGCCCCGTGAGTTTTTCTGGGCCCTCACGTTGACCGCGTTGCCGGAAGCGCCGTCGCCCCGGAGGCGACGGCGAGCTACCCTCTCGGGATGATCCCTTGGGTGTCGGTGTGGGTCCTACATGGCGCACCTCCGCTCTCGTTGGCGACGTTGCGACCCGCTCCTCCTGAACTTTCCACCTCCGTGGAGCCGCACCGTCTCGCTCTCCCGGCGTCCTGGCGTTTCGATTCGCCCGCCGGGGCTTCTGGCGGAGAGAGGAGGAATCGAACCTCCGGGGGTTGCCCCCACTCGCTTAGCAGGCGAGCGCCATAAGCCTCTCGGCCATCTCTCCAAAGGAAGGGGTGGGAGTCGAACCCACGGGGCTTTCGCCCGGCTGTTTTCGGGACAGCTGCCTTCGGCCTCTCGGCCACCCTTCCAGGATCTGGGTTGTGGGGCTGCTACGCCCCGCCCTTCTCACCCCTCGTCGGGCCCGTTGCGCCGGGCCCGAGCTTCGACCAGCCTTCCGCCGTCCGAGCTTCCGCCCGGAGACATCCGACCTCGCCCCAGCGCCCGCCCCTCTCCCGCCGCCAGCCCTCACTCCGGGGTCGCCCCCGGGGACGCGCTTTGACCGTAGCCTTCGCCGGTCCTCTCGTGAAGGAGAGAATGGTAGCCGACGTCCGATTGCGTTGTCAAGCGTTTCGTCACCGCGCTTGACCGACCGCCCCGCGGGGGGTAGCTTGTCCCCACCAGGAGGTCTCGCATATGCCAGAACCCATGACCCAGACCGGACTCCGACTCCCCACGCGTCTGCTCGAACGAGTCGACGAGTACGCGGATCACGTCGGCGTGCGCTTCCCTGGGGCGAAGTTCTCGCGCTCCGACGCCATCCGCCACCTGCTGACGAAGTCGCTGGCGCAGGAGGGGTTCCCGGTCCCGCTGGGCGCAGAGGAGTAGCCCGTGGCCCGGCCGCCCGTGATTCCGCTGGAGGCCCTGGCGGACCTGGGGGTTCCGACGCAGGCGCACAAGGTCGTGTTCGCTGCCCTCTGCGCGCACCTGCCGAACGAACCGCCGTGGCTCGTCTGGCCAAGCAACCCAGTCCTCGCCGACATGGGCGGGGTGAGCCGGCGCGCCGTGCAGCGCGCCCTCGACTACTACCAGGCCAAGGGGTGGCTGACAGTGGACTACGACGCGACCCGACCCAAGAGGCGGCGGACGATCCACCTGCATCCGCCCTTCGTCCTTTGCCGGGGGTACGACGTCGGTGACACAGGGGGTACGTCACCCGTGACGCAGGGTCTCCCCTCGGAATCATTGACGGATTCGGATCGGTGCGACACCCGTGACGCAGGGGGTGCGACACCCGTGACGCAGGGGTACGTCACCCGTGACGTAGGGGGTACGTCACCCGTGTCGCACAGGAAGGATCACAGTAGAAGTATTCCAGAGAAGGAAGAAGATCAGAGTCCATCTAGCGATTCGGTCCCGGAAGCCCCCCCCGTGCCCAACCCCATCGAGCTGCACCCCTGGGCCAAGATGAGGGAGCGCTGGAACGGGATCGCTGCCCGCTTCCCGGGAATCGAGCGGCTGCACACCTGGAAGGTGAAGGGGGACCGCCGCCGGCACGCCCTCGTCGCCCGCGCGAAGGCCGACGGTCGCACCCCTGCGCAGGTTTGGGAGTGGATCTGCCTCTGCGTTGAGGGCGACAGCTACTACAACGGCAGCGGCGCCAGGAAGCCAGGGACGATGCAAAACTGGCAGGTCACGGTCAAATGGGCCCTCGACGAATCCAGGGGCTGGCTGTCGCTCAACGAGAAGTTCGATCGGCAGGGAAAGCGCACCGGCGGGAGAGGGCAGGCTCGGGGACAGCAGGCGTTGTTCGGCGGGATCACCGCCGCTGCCCAGACCGACATTCCGCCCGAGCCCTTCTACCTTGCCGACAAGGCAGGGAACAGCCACAACTTTTCAGGGCTCAACGCCCTTTACCGTGAGCAGATCAAAGGCGCCAAAAGGACGGTTACACCGGACGCTCTTGTTTCAGTAGCAGAAAAGCTCCTGGCACATCAGCGAGAGGAGAGCAACGATGCCGGACCCGAAAACGGCTTCTAACCTGATGAAAGAAATGGGTTTCCCGAGAAGACCGAGCCACTGCATCAAGGGATGTGGTGAACCAGTCCGACCCGGCAGCGTGTTCTGCGTCAAGTGTGCGGCGGCTGCGGCCGCTGATTCGGCGAGGTACGCCGAGGAAAAGAAGAGGTGGGAAAAGGAACAAAAACTAAGGAAGTTCCTGTCCCGTTTTGACGTCTTCCGGACGTGCTGCGATGTTGACGGGATGATGAAGAGCCTGTCAATCTCCGATCCGGGGTTTCCCTGCGACGAATGGAGCGAAGAGGCGCTCAAGGCGGCCCGAGAGTGGGACCGGGAGGGCGGCGCTGGTCTTTGGCTTGTCGGCGGTTTCGGCTCAGGGAAATCAACGATCGCCATGGGGCTTGCTCGAAAGCTGATCAACGAGGGTGTCGATGCGATTGTTGCAAACACATGGGCGGTTTCTGAGCGGCTCAAGCAGCTTGCCTACAACTGGAACGCCAGCGAAGATCACCAGCGTCTCCGAGACAGCCTCCAGCGGGCCCAGGTGCTCATCCTTGACGACTTTTGGCAGAAGCGCCTCTCTCGGCCCGAGGTCGCCGAGCTGTTCGCTGTCGTTGACCGACGGTGGAGCCATGGGTTGCCGATCATCGTGACGGCCAACGCCACGAAAGAAGACACGCTTCAGACCATGCGGGCTGGATACGGGGACCAAGCCGACCTCAAGGATGAAATCGACCGGGTGTGGGATCGCACGGCGGCTCTTGCTGGGGACCAGATCCCGTGCTTTTATCCGGGCAGTCGACGGACCGGGTTCGATCCCCAGATGGTCCCCATGGTGCGCTTCACGCTGGAGGCGTTTAGGAAGAGCCGATGACGCCCCGAGCGCCACACACCGACCGAAACGGAGGACAATCGTGAGCGAACAAACCGACTGGCTCGCCGAAGCATTCCGGCTCCACAGGGTCGCCATGACGGCGCCCTGGCGGACGAACTTCGACGTCCTCTACCGCTACCGGAATCAGCGCGCCGCGTACGTCCGCACGCTGCAGGATCTACATGGCGCCTGCGTCAAGGCGGGCTGCGAATACCTGGACGGCGTCCCGAAGTCGATCGAAGGGAGCAAGGCGGCCTTGGCGGCCATGACGGTCTACGGGACCGGGGAAGCGACGGTAGGGCTGGAGTACCTGCTCAAGCAGCTGCATGATTCGATCAACAAGCGGGCCAACGACCTTGGCAGGCTGGTGGAGCTTGACGCCGCGCACGGAGTTTTTGGCTGGGACGAGTACACGTCTGCGCGGGCGGCTGACAAGCTGGTCGATTCGACGCCGGCGGACATCGAGTTGGAAGAGGTCGACGAACTCAGCGAAGACGAGATCGCCGAGATTGAGGCGGACGAGTAGATGCCAGGCGAGCCACACAACGGGCCCGACGCTGCGCAACAGGGCACCGCGGCAGCTGCCCCACAAACCGGAGGATCCGAGGCATGAAGCGCACCCCATTGAAGAGTGGCAAGATGGCCCTCAAGCGGACCCGGCTCAAGCGCTCCGGCCCGCGGCGGGCCCGGAATCTCAGTATCCAGCGGAAGCGGCCCGACGTCGATGCGCGCTGCCCCGCCTGCAAGATCGGTCTGCTCATCGTCCCCATCGACCCCTTCGTCCTCGTCGAGGTCTGCCCCGGCCATGCGTACAGGCTGGCCGCCGTCGGGCGCGCTGTCTGCGACAATTGCGGGCACGAGGTCATGAGCCGGGCCTTGCGGCGGCGCCTGGAGAGCAAAGCCTACACCAAGCACTGGCAGCGCATCCTGGAGCGCGACGGCTGGCGCTGCGTCAAGTGCGGAGCGACCGATGGGCTAGAGGTCCACCATATCGTTTTCCGGTCCCAGCGCCCCGGCCCCGCGGTCCACGATCCGAGCAACTTGCAGACGCTCTGCGTCCGCTGCCACGAACTTGCCCATGGAGGACACCCATGCGACTGATCCCGGCCCCGGACACTCAGCGGTCCCTGCAGCGCGCCTTGGACCGCAGCTGGTACAAGGTGGCGCTCGCCCAGGGCCGGGCTCTTGGCTACAACCTCAGCATCTTTGAGTCGACGAAGCGAATCATGGCGCTGGAAGGTGAGAAATGAGCAAGATCGAATGGACAGGCGAGCGGTGGGCGCAGTTTCCAGGGGAGGCCAAGCCATGAACGCGAAGCTCAGAGACCGCCTCGTCGATGAGTTCGGCGAGGGCTGGGCCGATGGACACATCGGGATCGACACGAGCTGCTGCCACGTCCGAGAAGGCGAGCACTGCGATGGCGAGCCGTCGTGGGAGATATGGGAGAACTACGACGAGGTCCAGATCGAGTACACCTGCGGCTGGTATGCGCAGAGGGGGGAGGCCAGCACCATCGACGATGCGATCATGGTCATGTACGCCATGGAGGCGGCCGGGGCTGCCTTCGATGCTGCGATCTACGAGGCACGGAAGGCGGAGCGGGACACCGGAGGGGAGGCCAAGCCATGAGCCGCGCCACCGCCGTCCGCACCCAGACCGTCTGGAAAATCCCGAACAATCACGTCGCCAGCGGCTGCGCCGACACGAGCTGCGACGACTTCCGCTACAGCGACCGCGGCGACGAGGGCTGCCCCCACCGGCTCCGTTTCCATGACCGGACGAAGGCCCTCGACGCGCTGGATGCATGGATCCGGCTGAAGGCCGAGCGCGACCCCCTGTCCGTCTCCCTCGCGCCCAGCATCGGCCCTCGCTTCTGCGACTTCGACTGGCAGCGGGACCACGGGGGGCCGGCGACGTGGGAGTGGCGCGTCCACGAGTACGCCGTCACGCGCGACGAGACCCGCGTCCTCGTGGAGGGCACCCTAGACGTCCGCACCATGGGCACCCGCACGATGCGGACCTATGCCGACGTGGACGGGGAGACGATCGCGGCCGGCTGGATCACACGCAAGGTCGTCGTCGAGGACTGGGCCCCCTGGCAAGGGCAGAACACGGTCTTCGGGGACCAGGGCAAGCGCATCGAGAACGGGTGGGACATCGAGCCCGAATCCGAGATCATCGAGTGGGGCGATGGGCCCGAGGAGCTCGACGACGAGCTGGACCTGGCGTACCAGGAGGCCGCCGGTTCGTTTGGCGTGCCGGTCGAGCGCGTCCTCGCCCTGCTGCCGGGAGGGGCGACGCTCGATGGCGAGGAGGTCGACGTCGAGGTCATCGAGAGCGAACGGGGCGGCGGAGCATGACCGCCTGTCGCCTGTTCGTCGAGCTGTGCTGCGGTAGCGCCGCCGTGACGCTGCGGCTCATCGGAGGCGCCAACGCCCGACCCCCTATCTCAGTAGTGGCGTTCGTGGATGCGAGGATCGCTGCGGTAGGCTGCGGCGCGGCGGCATCGAGCGCACGCCTTGAAGTGGACGCCTTTGTACGGCTTCGCTTGCCTGCCGCACCCGAAGACGCAAGCCGGCCAGCGGGTGGCGTACAGCCCCTCTCCCCAGTGACCCTCCATGTGCTGCCCATTGCACGGAAGAAGCCGCAGGTTCTCGGGTCGGTTGTCGCTGGTGTCTCCGTTGATGTGATGCACGACCTCCCTCTCCGTCAAGGCGCGTCCGACATGCTTGGCCACTACTATCCGGTGCTCTCTGATGTAGCCTCGGTTGTCAACCATGCTCGGCCATGGCCAGCCCACGGGGGCACGAACAAGGATGTAGCGCACGTTGTCTCCGCCCGTTGTTCGGCCGCCGTTCCACTTCGGGCACCCGGAGCCCGTCATGCGCTTGGCAGCCGCTTCACGCTGAGCATCAGTCATCGGTGGCGGCTTGATCCCGTTCGCCCGGTGCTTCAGGCTGACAAGGGCATAGCGGCAAGCCTTGGAACAGGTCTTTCGCCTCGGTTTCGTCGGTTTCCCGCAGATTGCGCACGCCATAGAATCACCTCCTTGGCAGTATCATACAGGAAGCGATGATGGGATTCAACGGGAAAGTTCCTTTGTTTGTCGAACTATGCTGCGGAAGTGCGGCGGTTACGCTTCGGCTAATTGGTGGAAGCCACGCTAGGCCCCCCATAAGCTACATGGGGAGCAAAAATGGCTACGCTACTTCAATCCTCAACGTCCTTGGCCTCCGCTCTGGCCAGGGTGCTGACGCCGTGGTGCTCTGCGACGCCGGGCCCTGGGCTCGTGCCTGGCGTCTCCTCACGACTCCCGAGGGCTGCCGCGCCGTCGCCGACGTGATCCGGGGGTGGATCGGCGAGGATGCACGGGCCCTCTGGGATCGGCTGAGGGCGGAGCCGGTGCCCGAGGGGGATGCCGAGGCGGTGGGGGCGTGGCTGTACCTGGTGGAGATGACACACGGGAACAGTGGCGATGGGAGCGGAGGCTACCTTGACGGACCTGGCAACAGCAGAGTGTTCGTTGCTGGCAACCCGATAAAATCGCTAGCAAAAAAGTCGGCGCTCGCTCTGGCCCTCTCCTGGCCTCCCACCATCGTCTCGTCCGCCGACGTCTCCGCCGTCGAGCCCGGCACGTTGCCCGAGGGGACGGTCTGCATGATCGATCCCCCATACAAGGGCGACGGCACCAAGAAGATCACGGGCTACGCCCACGACCTAAGCCGGGCCGCGGTGGTGGAGGTCGCGCTGAAGTGGGCTGCCGCAGGCGCAAGCGTCGCCGTCTGCGAGGGTGTCCCCGTCGCTGAGCTTGTGGCGCTTGGGTGGTTCACCGTCGAGATCACTGCGTGTCGGGTTGGCCAGCGCCGTACTTTTGGGCCAACGCCTGAATGGCTGACCTTGAGTCAAGAACCTGCTTGGGTGCCGGCGGAGCAGGCGGACCTAGGGGGCGGCTCAGAGACGGACCCCGGGTGGCAGGAGACGGCGCCGACCCCGCGGGCCACACCGCCCAAGGGCCAAGCCCCCAAGCCCCCACCGTCCCCCGCGGAGCAGCTGGGCCTGTTCGGGGGCCCGGCATGATCCGTCAGCCCCGCCCTGGCCAGCATGTCCACCTTCGCTATGCGCCGCCGAAGCGCAGCGCCACGCCCGGCCTGCACCTGGCCCAGGGCATCGTCCGCACGGTGGGGCAAGGGCCGGGCCCCCACAACTGCCTCGTCGAGATCGGGGACGGGCGCCTCGTCGTCACGACCCGCGGACAGCTCACCGATGGGTGGCACTGCCTGCCCGTCCAGGGAGTCCTGCTGTGACCGAGTCCGAACACCGGCTCTTCACCCTGCTGCGCCTCCGCTACCCCGCGGACCGCTACGCCCTGATCCCCCAAGTCCCGGACGCCACCGGGTTGGACAAGGAGACATCATGCTAGCCCCCCTCTGCCCCGACTGCGGGCACACCGGAGAGCGGGCCATCGTCTGCGGGCTGCCCGCCCGGATCTGCGACCGGCACCCGGCCCTGTGGGTCTGGAGCTTCTGGCCGGTCGACCTGCTGATCCCGTTCCTTCCCTTCGACGGGACGATCGTGGTCTACTCGGGGAGCTATTGGCGGGCGCTGTGGCGGTGGGCGAGAGGCCCCCGATGAAGCGCGGCCGGCCCCAATACAAGGACATCGCGAAGAGCGAGACCTCGCCCTTGGCAGACAAGATGGAGGACAGCGCATGAGCCAAGACACCCCGACCCCGGATCCGATCGGCATCAAACAGCAGCTCGGCCTGTAGCCCGGTGAGCACCCGATCCGCCACCGCTCTGGGTTGTGCCGGGGCAGCGAATGGGCCGAAACCACCGGCGTAGACCGGGTTGCGGGGCGCGGGAGCCCACAAACCAGAGGATCGGAGGATCGGACGATGCTTGACGAAGAAGGCAGCCTCAAAGCAGCGCTGCGAGAATGGAAAACGGAGCTCGGCGCCCTGGTCCGGGACCTGGCGGACGGGCTCCCCCCCGAGAAACGCCTCCCGCTGATCTTCAGGGCCGATGGCGCCCGCCAGTGGGTACTGGCCCGGGTGGCGGAGCGGGACGCCGAGATCGAACGGCTACGCGGCCAGCTGCGCTCCCGCACCGTCGCGAAGGCGCAGGAGGACCGGGAGGCCGAGGCCAAGTTCCAGCGCTTCCACGCCCGCTATCCTGCCGTGTGCGAGCGACTCGTCGACCTGGCCCACGGGCTCAAGCTGAAGGGATACCTGCGCTTCGGCATGAAGGCCCTCTTCGAGCGCCTTCGCTGGGCGGGCGGGCCCCGGACCGCTGGCCTCGGCGCCCTGGACAACTCCTACACCTCCCGGTTCGCGCGCCTGATCATGGACACTGAGCCCGACCTCGCTGGATTCTTCGAGGTGCGCGGAAACGACGCGAGCACCGCCGAGGAGCTGGAGGCCCTCGGCCAGCTGCCCTTGCCCTTGCCCCAGGACCAGGGCTGATGGAGCGCGTCGTGATCCACCCGCTCGTCTGGGCCGGATCGGAATACTTCGTCCCGGTGCTCTACCGGAGGATACGGGACGGGGTCGCTTGGGAGCCCGTGGGGATCGCTCTTGGGCTGCCATACTCGACCAGAGCCCAGGCCGAACGCAGGGCCGAGCGCGGCTGGCCAGGAATCCCGGTGGAGCATGCGCACGGTGAGGGGCTGTTGTGAGCCGCCGGGCATGGACTCGCCAGCTCGCCCCCGCCGCCGCGCCGGAGCGCGACCTCCAGCGCGACGCCGAGGCGTGGTTGAAGGGCCTCGTCGACGTGGGCCTCGTCCGGGCATGGTATCATCGCCCGGATCTCAAGCCGAAGCGCAGCGAAAAAGCGGGTCTGCCAGACCTGATCATCGCTCTCCCTGGCGACGTCGTGGCCGTGGAGCTGAAGACGGCGAAGGGGAAGGTGACGCTGGAGCAGGCGATCTGGCTTGCGAGCTTCCGCCGATCCGCCGTCTGCCGATCCCTCGCCGAGTTCCAGAGCCAGCTTCGAGCGTGGGGGGTGGGATGAGGCCCAAGAAAAGACGCCGCCCGGGAGAGGGAACTCGCCGGGCGGCAGCTCGGGGGGTCGCCATGAAGGAGGACACCCGCCATCGAAACCCCGAGCAGAAGTCCTATCCTACCCGCGCAGCGGCCCCCGGTCAAGGTCGCCAATCGGGCTGGACAACCCGAGCGCAATCGCTAGATTGATATTTACCGGCGGGGGAACGCCGGCAACGCGGAGGACACCAATGTGCGACGACACCAAGCCCAGTGACGAGAAGCTCAGCGCCGAGAAGGCCGGCGACGGGCGCATGTTCACGAACGCGCAGCGCGCCAAGCTGAGGGCCCCCATCGCCGGCGACGGACGGATCAAGGTCAATTTCGGAGGCTTCCGCTACCTGCCCATGACGCGGCTGATCCACTCGCTGAATGGAGTTTTTGGCGAAGGGATGTGGAGCGACAGCTTCGTGTTCCGCGAGATGGTCTACAGCGACATCCGCGAGACCCTCGACAAGCAGGGCAACAAGATCCAGCAGCACGTCGTTCAGTGGGCCTGCGGCGTCCGCCTCACCGTTCGCGACGGATTCGGCCACGAGGTCACGCATGAGGACGTGGCGGTCGCCGACAGCTACCAGGGCGTCGACAACGGCCTCGGGCCGAACCACCACATGGCCCTGTCCGGCGCGTACAGCACAGCCCTCAAGCGCTGCGCTCGCAAGTTCGGCAACTTCCTAGGGGCGTCGCTTTTGGACAAAGACGATCCCCTCGGCGAGAGGAGCGGCGAGTTCGTCGCCCGAATCAACGCGGAGTCCAGCGGGACCGCCGCGCCCGAGCTGCCCAAGACGGACGTCCCGGTCGCGAAGCCCGGGCCGCCCCAGTCCTCCCCCAAGCCGACGCCTCCCCCCAGCACCCGCCCGCCCTTGGTCGTGAGGATGCGCCAGGCCCTCGGGGCCCGCCTCGATGAGTTCTACGCGCTGCAGCTGGAACTGCACGGCGCCAAACAGTGGCCCTACGCTCTCGCTGAGGCGGGGATCTCGGACCGAGCCGAGATCGGACAGCAGGGCGATAAGACGCTCGCTGCCGCCGGGCAGGCGCTCACCGCCGCCGTCGAGAGCATGAAGGCCGAGCTGGTCAGGAGGAGGACGGCATGAGAATCAAGCGCATCGAGTCCGAGGGCCACAAGGGCGCACGTTGGGGCGTCGACTTCGACCAGCCCCTGATCTACCTCCGCGCCCCGAACGGGGCGGGGAAGTCCCGGACGCTGGAGGCGTTTGCTATGGCCCAGACGGGCCGGCACCCCACCGCCGGCACCGGAGACGCTCCAACGTCATCGGGGGAGCCCATCCTGCGCCAGGCCGCGGGCGACTCGTCGCTGAGCCGCGTGGTCTGGGTGGACGGGGACGGGCGGATTGCCCGGGTGACAAGATCGTGGAAGAGGTCGACGAAGCTCGTGAAGGGGGAGGAGCAGATCAAATACCCCCGGCCGAAGCTCATCGTCGAGACATTCGACGGCAAGATCATCCGCGACCTGAAGGAGGGCGACGCCTACCTGCAAAAGACCTTCGGCGACTTCGATCTCTTCTCGGGGGAGACCCTGACGGGATCGAAGGCGACGTCAAACGCCCGGCGGGAGGTCCTGTTCCGGTACATGCGATCGGACTGGGACGCAGCCCGGATCTGGAGAGAGGCGGCGGCGTTCGAGCTGGACGAGGAGACGGTGCGAGCCATCTTCGAGCGACCCGACGGCCAGACGCAGTACGGCTTTCGGGAGCCCGCCGGCAACGTCGTGGAGTGGATGCGGACGATGCACAAGGCGCTGCGCGACATCGCCAAGTGGGACAACGTGGCAGCGAAGTCCGCCGAGAAGGCCCTCGACGAGCTGGAGGGCGACACAATCGACGGCCACGAGGTGGCGACCCTGGCCGCAGCCCTCGACGAGCTGAAGGCGCAGCGGCAGGCCGCGGCCGACAAGGCAGCGACGGAGATCCAGGCAGCGGTCGCAGCCCGAGAGCAGGCCGGGGCCGCCAACGCAAAGCGGATAGAGCTGCAGGCCCGCCTCGACGGGCTCAACGCGCAGCTGGCGAAGGTGGACCCCGCCCGAGACGCTGAGCAGATCGCCAGCCTCCGACAGCGCATCGCCTCGGGCCCCGCCGTCATCGGGCAGATCCAGGCGGACCTGGCCACGGCGACGCAGGAGGCAGCGGTTGCGCAGGAGAAGGCCGAGACCGCCAGGGCAGCCCGCACATCTGCCCAGGCCGACGCGCAGGCCGCAGACGGCGACTACCAGGCTGCCGCCGCCGGAGTCAACGGCACGGAACGGACCGGCGATGTAGACGACGCCAGCTACGACCTGCAGCGGATCGTTGACATCATCGAAACGGCAGAAGCGGCGTGGTCGAAGGCGCGATGCACCCTCTGCGGCTTTGAGATCCCGGACCACGACGATGCTCTGCGGTACGGCGAGGTGCGTCTCGCCGAGCTTGAGGCCGCCGACGAGGCTGCAGCCCAGCGCGCCCGGACGAAGGCGAAGCGGGTTGCGCGTCTCCTCGCCGAGGCCACCGCAGCGAAGGCCGAAGCCACCGCAGCAGACGTCGTTGTCAAAGCCGCAGAGAAGGCCGAGAGCGACACCCTGCGCATTCTCCGCTCCACCACCGAGCAGCTCCGCAAGGCGCGGGCCCACCTCGACACCCTGCAGGCGGAGCTGGCCACCGTCGAGTCCCGAGCCACGGGATCCGACGGAGGGGACCGGCTGCGCGCCGAGGCCGCAACCGTCGCCGAGCAGATCGCTACGCTGCCCGAGGTGATCGCCGACGATCTGACGGGGGCCCGTCTCGACACCCTGCGGTCCACCGCAGCCGACGACTCTGCCGCCTTCGAGACCGCCGAGGCCAAGGCCACCCGGGACCTGCGCACTGGCGATCGCAGGTTGCAGCGGAAGCAGGACTCCGAGAGCATGAGGGCGAGGACCATTGAGGCCCAGCAGTGGGCTGACAGGTCGAAGCGGGCTCGTGACGCATTCTCGCCCACGGGACTGCAGGAGCGCGTCCTGCTCGCCGGCCTGGATGGATTTGTGGCGGGTGTCGACGGCTGCCTGCCCGAGTCCATGCGGCCCTTCCGGGTCTCCCTTGTCGACGGACGCGGCAGCCCGGATTGCGTGTTCTCGGCGCAGGCCCGCGGGGGAAGGAGGGACATCGGATCGCTCTCCCAAGGCGAGCGGGGCCCCGTGTGGGCCGCGGTCATCGCTGGCGCCCGAGCCCACGCAAGTTGCCCGTGGAAAGGCGTCACGCTGGACAACATGGAGGGGGTGAGCTACCAGAATCGCATGGCCCTCTTTACCGCCCTCAGCGCCGTCCACTCCGACGGACACCTCACCCAGGTCGTTGCCATGGGCTGCGCGGATAGCCCCGACTGCCCTGCAGGGTGGACGGTAGTAGACGAGGGGCGGTAGATGCGCCTGAACGAGCACCAAGCCCGCGCCGCCGCGGCGCCCGAGGCCCGCGTGGTCACCGTCGCCGGGGCAGGGACGGGAAAGACGCAGACGCTGGCTCACCGAACCGTGTTTCTCTGCCAGCGTCACGATCGTGTCCGGCTCTGCGGCTATACCAGGGCTTCCGCCGAGGAGATCCGGGCCAGGGTCGACCGGATCGCCCCCGGGCTCGAAGTCCAGGCCGGCACCGTCCACTCCATTGCCGCCGAGGTCTGCCGGACGCTCCTGCATCTGCTTTCAGAATACCGTATGGGCTTCACGATCGTCGACGGGGTCGAGGAAGACCGGATCAAGCGGGACGCACGAAAGGCCAAGCAGGACGTGGAGCGGGTCCTCGTGGAGGCCGCGCTGCTGCGGTACGACGATCTCCTGCGCCTGGCCCTGCGGCTGGCCGAGGAGCAGCCCGAGGCGTTCGCCGAGTTCACGGGCGGCGCGCTCATCGTCGACGAGGCCCAGGATCTCAACCGGGCCCAGTGGGCCCTGGTGGCCGCCCTCCGCCCCGAGTCTCTCACCGTGATCGGCGATCCGGCACAGAGCATCTTCGGCTTCCAGGGAGCGTGCGGCTGGGCCCTCGCCGATCGCGAGCGCGCGGCCGCCGAGATGCCCGAGGTGTTCGAGGGCGCCCGCTGGTATGCACTGCCGACCAACTACCGAAGCGGTCAAACCATCCTCGACGTGGCGAACCGCCTCGACGTGCCCGGCCTCGTCCACCTCGAAGCGGCCCGAGGCCCCGGCGGAACCGTGCGCGAGATGGGCGGGTCCAGCGAGAAGATGCTGCGAGCTCTGACGGGGTGGATCGTGCGGGGGTGGGAGCAGGGAGAGAAGTGGGCGATCCTGAGCCGGACGCGGCGGCGGGCGCAGTGGCTCGTCAAGTACCTCAAGGAGCGCGGCGTCCCCGTCCACGCGCCCGGCTTGGGGGAGTCTATCTGGGCCAGTGAGCCGGCGCGCCAGCTCCTCGACGCCTTCCACGTTGTTGTCCACCCCCACGGCACACTCCACCTCGAAAGGGTACTACGCCGCTCGGGGATGACTGAACTTCAGCTCGCGCGGGCGGCGGCGGCGCGCTCTGGCCTCGACGGGCAGAGCCTCTGGAATTGGGCGGTCTCCAGCATGGACCGCTCCAGCGCTCCCTACCGGGCGATCTACGTCCTGGGAGAACTGCGGGAGGGCATGCTCGCAAGCGCGACGGAAGCGGCCAAGGCCCTCGACGCGCTCGGCCTCGCCCCAGGGGCCCCGGTCGACTCAATCCCGGAAGGGTGGACAATCCCCCAGATGCTGACGATCCTGGCCTCGCCCGGCCGGCACGAGGAGCAACCGGAGGGGGTGGTGTACGTCGGCACGCTCCACTCGGCGAAGGGCAGGGAGTGGGATAACGTGGTCCTGTTCGGGTGCGAGGACGGAGCGTTCCCGCTGGAGCGCGCCGTCCGGGAGGGGGGGCTGGACGAGGAGCGGCGATTGTTCTATGTGGCGGTGACGAGGGCGCGGGATCAGCTCGTCATGGTGAGAAGTGCGAGCAGAGAGCAGGAGCCGAGTCGGTTTCTGGCGGAGGTGGCGGCGTGACATGGCTGTACCTGCCCCCCAGCTGCCTGCCGGTGGAGGAGCCCTCCGGACCCTCTCCCTCTGCTCCGGCTACGGCGGACTCGATCTCGGCGTGTGGCTCGCCACCGGCCGACAGGCTCGCGCTGTCTGCTACGTGGAAAGGGAAGCCTTCGCTGCGGCGATATTGGTCGCGCAGATGGGAGCGGGCAATCTGGATGAGGCTCCTGTCTGGTCTGACCTGCAGTCCTTCGACGCTCGCCTGTGGCGTGGAGCGGTGGATCTCGTCACTGCGGGAATCCCCTGCCAGCCCTTCAGTCTCGCCGGCAAACGGCGCGGCCGAGACGACGAGCGATGGATCGGGCCCGACGTGCTCCGGATCGTCCGGCGGTCGGGCGCCAGAGCCCTCTTCCTCGAGGAGGTGCCAGCTTTCGCTACTTCTGGACTTCCCGCGATCGTTCAGACGCTGGAAGCCTGGGGGTGGCGGTGGGCTGCCGTCCGGGTCGCGGCGGAAGACTGCGGGGGGGCGCAGGAAAGGGTCCGCCTCTTCGTCCTCGCGATGGCCGGCACCGACGGCTTCGGACGCATCAGCCAGTGGGGCGGCGGGCTACTCGACGGAGAGCGGGCGCCATACCGGGACGACGCTGACGGACGCAGCGGTGCGGATGTGGCCTGCACCGACGGCGAGGGACAGCAAGGGAGACAGCGCGACCCGGAAGATCCCGCAGAAGTCCGGGATGGGCTCACTGGGGGACCAGGCGGCGAAGTGGGGGGCCTGCCGTGTCGGCAACGGGACGGGCAACGGCGCAGCGCGAGCGAACTCGAGGGGGCGACTCGAGTACCAAGCGGCCGAGCTGGTCTCCCGTATGCCCCACCCGGACGAGACCCCGCTCTCTGGCGAGACATACCGGCTGGGCTCGTACCGGCTGAACCCACGCTTTGCCGAATGGTTGCAGGGGTTGCCGGACGATTGGACAAGCCCAAATTTCCCCACTGGGCGCACCGAATGGTTGCTTGGCGGGTCCTGTCCGAGCGACTCGGACTCTGATGAAATATGATGATCCACCGCCGCCGCCGAGACCCGCTGCCCTGGATCATCGCGCTGCTCGCCCTCGGCCTCTCCCTGATCCTCGCCCGGATGTCCGAGGCAAGGTGGCCGAACGGGTCCACGAGACGCATTGCAGACGCCGCTCCGGCCATCGAGGACGCAGCTGCCGCATACGACATTGCTCCCGAGCTGCTGGCCGCGCTAGCCGCCCACGAAACCGGGTTCCAGCGGATTAAGGGCCGGAGCGCGGATGTGTGGGGCTGCGGGCAGGTCTCATTCTCGTCGTGGGCATGGCTCCTGACCATCTACGGCCTCCTGGAGCCGGGGGAGGGGCCCGAGGTCTTGCTGGAGCCTGGGCGAGGTCTCACTGCCGCTGCGGCGGTCCTGAGCTACCTCGACGGCGGGAGCCGGCAGCTGATCCTGTGCAGATACGGGATGGGGCCCGGGGCGGCGAAAGCCATCCGCAGAGACTGCGAGTATTCCCGGGGAGTTGTGAGCAACGTCGGCCGGGCCCGGTTCGTGCTCGCTGTGTCGGGCGCGGTGCGATCTCGTTTTGGGGGGGCCTGCGACGGCAGGGCCCGCTCTGGGTTGTGCCGGGGTGGCGAATGGGCGGAGACGACCGGCAGAGGCCGGATTGCGCAGCGCAGGAACGCCCCGCAACGGGCCCACCGCGCTCCATCCAACCGGGGCGAAGCTGCCCCACAAACCAAAGGACTGGAGGACACCCCATGAGCCCCTTCACTGATCATCCCGTCGTTCTCGCCCTCGCCAAGAAGCTCCCCCCCGCGCTGCCAGAGGGCCATGTCCTCTGCGCGCGCTGCAAGGGGCTTGGGCTCGCCCTGTCGAAGAAAAGCGACGGCTGCTCCTTCGTCTCGTTCTGCGGCGAGTGCGCGGCGAGAGGCTCCTACCTCCCTTGTCCGTTCTGCGGAGGCGGCTGCACCGGCCAGCGGCACGGGGACTGCGCCGAGAGCGAGGCGGCCAGGCACGCCCAGGAGAACGCTGCGCTGGACGTTCGCATAGCGCAACGGTGGAAGGCCGGGGACACCGAGCGGCTTGAGCACCACAGGCGACTTCTCAGGCTAGAGAAGAAGATCGATCAGATCGCCGCACGGGCGGCGGATCAACCGGACAAGCTGGCCCTGCTGCTAGAGCGCCACGAGGCCATCCTCGACGGCATGCTGGAGATGTTCTCATGAGCCTCGCCAACGCTCTCCGTCAGGCCCTCGACGCCGACTTCGTCGTGACCCGGATTTGCCACGGGAGGGGGGTAGCGATCGTGCTCCGGTGGGAGTGGGAGCGGGCTCGGGTGCGTGGCGCGAACCTGCCGCCGGAAGGGCTCGCCGAAGCCGAGGCTGACCTGCGCGGCGATCTGCAGCCCAGCGACCTCGCCGCGCTCACGCGCGGGGGGCTGATCCCGGTCCCCGAGGTCCATGCCCGGGAAATGGCGCGCTTCGACCACGCGCCCCTCCCCCCCACCGTGCTACGCGCCCTGCGCGTCGGAGCGGAGGACCCCAATGACGAATGAGACCCCCACCGCCAAGCCGATCTCTATCATCCGGGGCCTCACCCTCTGGCGACCCTGGCCGTGGGCGATGTGCTTTGCCGGCAAGCGCGCCGAGAACAGAACATGGGTACCGCGCTCAGTGGAAGAGGACGGAGTCAAACACTGGCTCTTGCGAGGGTTCGTCGACGGGGTGGCGGAGGCGCGCCAGTCCGTGAAGCTGTACCTGGCCATCCACGCCGGCCAGTCGCTCGACCGGGATGTCCTACGGGAGCTGCACGAGCGGCACCGTGCGCGCGGCGGCGTGCTCGAAATGGACAACGAACCCGGCCGCATCGTCGCCGTCGCCCGCCTCGCCCGCGTCATCGACGTCATCGACACCCTCCCCGATGACCCCGCTCGGGCTCCGCACAACGACTGGATCGCCGTCCCCGATCCCGGCGACCTGCCCGAGGGGAAGCGGCCCTACGCCTGGATCCTGGAGGACCTCCTAGCCTTCCGTCAGCCCGTGCCGGCCCGAGGGGGCCAGGGACTCTGGGTGCTGCGGCCGGAGCTTCTGGCTGAGGTGCGCAAGGCGTTCAAGCTCGCGCTGGCATGGGAGCGGGCGGAGGGGGACGGGAGCTAGGGGCGTGGGGCCGGCGGCGGGTTGCGAATGCCCAGCTTGGCCCGCACCTGGCCCCGCCAGCGCTCGTCGACGATCTTGTCCCGGAGCCTCTGCTCCCGGAGGGCCTGGAGCGCGTTCGTCATCTGAGTCTGGGAGAAGACGATCGCCGCCTGCAGTTGCGCGTGCGTGGCGTTGTTCGCCAGCTGGCGCCCTGCGAACGATTCCTTCAGATCCGTGACCTGCTGCGCGGCAGCGTAGCGCCCATCGGCGGCGGCGGAGAGGAGCGCCATGAGCGCGATCATCAGCGCCAAGATCGGGCCCCCGACGAGCGTAAGCGCTCCGCCCAGCGTGATCTGCCGTTGCATTTTCGTTCGGCCTTCGCCCGCCGCTTCCGTGTTCGATCCCTCGGCGGGCTGCTGCGGCTTTGTCCCCATGGCCACTCTCCTCCCCCCGGGGCGATCGGCATGCCGCCCATGTCGACATGGTACGGCGAGACGGGGGGCGGGGGCAAGGGAGGGGATCAGTGCTGGAAGATCGATCCCACCCGCAACGAGACCGTCACCCCGTATACCGCCACATTCCCGGCGATAGCACCAGCGCCACCGCCGTTGTCGTGAGGGACGACCATGAAGGCATAGGTCCGGTCGGCAGGATCAAGCACGAGCTGCGGGCCGCCGGGCCAGCTGACCGCAGCCGTCCAGCCTGCAGCGCTGGCCGTTCGCCCACGTCCGGGGCCAGCCGCGTCCGGCGGAACGACGGTGGCATATGCAAGCTGTCTACAACTTGCCCCCAGATTCTCAACGAGGAGCACTTGTAGTTCCCCGCCCGCCGCGAGGTAGACGTTGTCCGCTTCGCAGTCGATCGTGACAGGATCGTCGATGTCCAGGGTCATGCCCTTCGCTATCCAAGCACCCGTCGAAATAAGATGAAAATACCCGGGCGGGTTGGCTAGCGGGTTGTTGGATCCGCTAACATTTTGGATCGCCCACCCGTCAATCCTTCGCGCTGCGGCGTCTTCGTAAACACGAAACCAGAGATCAACGGGCGGAGGCGTAGCGTCGTTTAGGTGCCGGTAGTTTTGCAGGTATCCTGTCGCTGCGACCGTTCCATACCTATGCGTCCAATCAGACGCGCTGAACGATCGCGTAAAGATTTTGTCTGATATGTAGCCAAACTGAGCTGTTGCCCCGCCCAGGAAGAGCCGCCCGTCCCCGTACATGCGCACGACGTCTGCCGCGGCCACCTCGAAGCCAAGCTCCCGATCGGCGTCCGCAGCCGCGCCCCGGGCGACGAGAGCGAAGTCGTTGGAGATCGTCCACGGCACTGCGTCCGGATCTCCGAACCGAAGGTGCGCATCCTCCCCCAGGTCCATGTCTCCGCCTGCAACTCCGTCGGGCCCGGAGATGATGACCCCGCCGTCAGTAGCAGCGTCGCTAAGCACAAGTCGGACGC